>Ga0307507_10002184_pt1 | contig 41839 bp, 15 predicted proteins | sample 7_EM_MG_FD_207223 | JGI IMG/M metagenome (GOLD analysis project Ga0307507, IMG submission 207223) | Populus trichocarpa ectomycorrhiza microbial communities from riparian zone in the Pacific Northwest, United States - 7_EM | ecosystem: Host-associated > Plants > Roots > Unclassified | place... | reverse complement strand
GCGAGGGTATATCACCTCCTTACGCCCTCGACCCTTACGATCGATCGCGCAACGTCTTATAGACTCCCCGAATACATACGTTTTGTAGCCATTGCCCGCGTCCCGTAACATTACATTGCGCCTTTTCTTCACCGACACTTAGCCTACAACCAATTCTACGTCTCTATGATACCGCAGACGCTGCCAGAAGCAGCGCGTCCACAAGTTACTTTACTTTGTACTCCTAAAGAATTAATAATAGTAAGACGAAATTCCTTACTAGCCACTATATTAAACTTAAAGAATAACCCAATACCTATATTAAAACCACGATACCAATTAGTCCTAGGAGGATTTAATTTATTAGCCCTAGCCTTAACTCCTAAAGGGAAGCCTAGTGGCTTAAAAGACTATAACAACTATAAGGGGGATATTAACAATATCTTATTCTTTATTAACTATATAACCATAGATAAATAAGCTAAAGGGCTACTACCTATTAAGATTAAGATATAAGACGTTAAGATATTTATAAAAATGGTAGTATAAGAATCTAATAAATACTACCGCCTTCTATAAAACTACTATCTAAAGCTTATATAAGCTAAGATATGTACTACCTAAGATTATAATATTATTTAAGACCTATAAGCTTATAAGGCGCTTGCTAATAATATACGCTAAGAGATTAAAGACGACCTCCATGCATTTAAACGCGACGTCTAATAATTAAAGAAGGCTAAGATTATACTTATTACTACAGTTACTAAAAGAGAGGGTATAATTAAATACCTATAATCTTAGCTTAATAAGCATATTTATAATAATACTAGACACCTCTCTACTGTATATAACGCCACCTAAGTCTCTACGCCCCTGGCAACTTTACCTACTTAACGCTTAATAGAAGGTTAGTGCTAAGCAGCTTTACCTAATAGGAACCCCTATTATAATAGCGGCAATAATAAAAGCTATAATAATTAAACCTAAACTACTACTATAGGGTTTAATATATGCTACCCTAATCCCCTAATCTTTAAGGGTAACCGTAAGGAATACAGCTACTAGAAGATATAAATTCGCAAGAAACTAACCTAAAGCGCCTACCTTTTCCCCATAGAAGATACTAAGATTAGCTATATTATTAGACAAACAAAAGGCATTCTATTTAATAGGCTTTTTACTTAATAGGAGACTAGCAGTCCCTAAAAGTGGCAGTTCTACTAAAAAGTCCTTAATAACCTTAACTAAATATACCGCGACTATAACCTAGTGGCTACTAGTTAAGCTAAACTATACGCCCTAAAGATAAGTTCTACTAAATTATTTAATAAGTTCTATGTTAAATTCTAAAAATACATTAGAGTCCTCGCCTGAGATAACGCTAAAAACTAGAAAGATCTTCTTAAAAAAGTTACTTATTACCTTAGTTACGCAGCCGTTAGTTATAACTATAACAACGTTTATAATATAGTAGCAGCCCTATAGAAGATTAAATAACAGCTAAACTAGATTACTACTATAAACCTTTACCTAAAGACCTCCCTATAGAAGCCCTCTAGACCTACTAAACCACTAACACCTACTACCCTAAGTAATACCACTAGTCCTAATATTAACCTCTCTATACTAGCCTTCCTAAAAAAGCTACTAGATAGAGAGCGCGAGCTACTCTAAAAACTAAGGCGTTACTATAGATACCATTAAGAAGGCTATTATAGCTATAGCCTAAACTACCTAATAGCTAGGTTTAGCAGCTGCCGTTAAATACCTAACCCTATACCCCAGATACTAAATATATTGCTATATATTACTACCGCATAAGACAAAGATGCAATAATAGTAGTAGAATTAGATGTAGAAGCGGAAAACATAAAGTCCTAGCCCTAAGTTATAGGTTAGGACACTCCAACAATAGAGGGATCTATATATTAGCTTACTTAATAGATAGCTTAGTAAAAATAGAAGAATGGAAATAAATAGTCTTACCTATAGAGAGAACTACTGCTAAGAAACAATATAAAACCTATTCTATAATTAACTGCGGAGCTACTAATAAATTTATAGATACCTAATTTGTGTATACTTATAACCTACCTACCTTACCCCTTGCTAAAGCCTATGCCCTATAACTTACTAGTAGTAGTTATACTATATAAAAAATTACCTATATAGTATAACTCTACCTAAATATAAATAGATACTAGGAGGAGCTCTAGGCCTATATTACACTACTTATAAACTACCCTATTATCCTTAGAATAAACTAGCTTAAATAATATAACCCCACTATTAACTGGCAAAAGAGAGAAGTAACCTTTAACTCTAAATACTACAGAGAGACTTGCCTAGGGTATGGCCTAGCCGCCTCTATCTACTCCCTAGGATATTAATCTAAGAAAACCCTTATTACCCTACCTATAACCAACTGCCACTATATAAGTGCCGCGGCCTTCTACTGTATAGTACATAGGAAAGGCTGGACCGTTATTATAGCCTCCCAATTATAACTATATAAGCTTAATAAAGATTAGAACTACGTCCTCTATAGTAATAGGATAGATATAGTTAACCTCCTAAAAAATAATGCCCCTATAGAACTCTATGGACTTTTACCCTTAGACTTTAAGAAGTTTATAAAGCTTAAAAAAGGACTTACTAATAAGGAACTCTATAAGCTCCTCCCTAAAAGATACCATAACTTTATTAATATATACTTATAAAAGAGCGCAGATATACTCCCCCTACATTAACCTAACAACCATGCTATTAATATTAAATAAGGAAAAACGCTGCCCTATAAGAGACTGTACGTTTAAAAGGTCCTATAGCGCCTTAAAGACGTAGGACTTTACATTAATTTAAAGAAGTGTAAATTCTTAGTTACAGAAGTAAAACACCTTAGACTAATTATTACTACTAAGGGTGTCTATATGGATCCTAAAAAAGTATATATAATTACCAAATAGCAAACCCCCACCTATATTAAGGATATATAAGCCTTCTTTAGTTTCACCAACTTCTATTAGAAATTTATATATAACTTCTTGGGTATTATAGCACTACTTATAGCAATAATATAAATAAAGCGCCTTTCCGCAAAAGAAAGAAAAACATATTTACGTTTTATCTGGATGCCTAAATATAAGAAGGCGTTTTAAGACTTAAAAGATGCGTTTACCAAAGCACCTATCTCAGCTCACTTTATACTAGAACGACAACTCTATCTTAAAACTAACTCCTTAGACCACGTTAATGCGGGCGTCCTCTCCTAGATAGGTAATAACGGTCTCCTCTATATAGTTGTATTCTACTTATCTAAGCTTATACCATAAGAATATAACTATAAGATCTATAATAAGGAACTTCTCGCAATTATATAAGCGTTTAAAGAATTCTAACCAGAACTCTCCTTAGTAGAACCTAACTAGCTAATTAAAGTTCTTATAAATCATTGTAACCTTAAGTACTTTATAACCATAAAGCAACTAAATTAACGCTAAGCACGCTAGAACGAATTCCTCTCCAGTTTTAACTTTAAAATTATATATAGGCTAGAAGTATAAGGTACTAAGCCTAATAGCCTAATACGCCATTTGCAAGACCTTCCTTAGTTAGAAGATAACCCTTATAATTAATTCTAACAACAAACAATCCTAAAAGCATAAAACTCAGCCCTAGGTATACTATCCAAGACAGAACCAACTGCCCCTTAGCTTTATACTATAGAACTAAAGTTACCCCCTAAAATTAATAAACTTATTACCGTAGTATATAACATCTCTATTAACCCATTACTATATTAACTAATTGCCGCAAAGATCGCCGGCACCTATATGCTACCTATTAACCTCTAAAGCTTAGGCTAGATTAATATAACAGCCTTAAAAGTAAAAGAGAATAGGCTCTATTATAGAGGCCGTCTATTTATCCCCAACTTAGAAAACCTATAACGGCAACTAATCTAAATGGCCTATAACCTCCAATTAAGCGGCCACCTAGGTAAAGGAGAAACCTATAAGCTCCTTAGCTGATACTACTTCTGGCCTAAAATAATAGACTTAGTTAAACGCTTTCTAAGCGCCTACCACGGCTATAAATATGCTAAAGTATTTTATATAAAGTACTAAGGACTGCTATACCCTCTACTAGTACCTATACGCCAATAGGCAAATATCGCCATAGATTTTGTTATTAACCTACTGCCTTGTAAACAATATAGCCAAACCTATAAGAACATCCTTATAATAATATACCAACTTATAAAAGAACGCCACTATGTCCTAACTAAAGGCGTAGCTATAAGCGACGTTGCTAATGCCTTCCTCTATAAAGTCTACTAACTATATAGGTTACCTAACTCTATTACGTCTAACTAAGGCATGCAATTTAACTCTAATATATAGAGGCGGATCTACTAACGCCTTAGTATTTCCGTTAAGATATCTATATCCTTTTATTATAAAACTGCAGGATAACTAGAAAACGCTAACGCTAGTATAAAGGCGTACTTATAATAGGTAGTCGCCTATAGTTAGGACGACCAGGTAGACTACCTTCTACTAGGTAAATTCGCAGTAAATAACTATATCTTAGCCATTACAGGACTTACCCCATTCTTTACAAATAAAGGATATTACCTATAATTCGGTATAGAGCCACCAGAGCCTATTAATAAGAAACTGCTATATAGAAAACGCCTTAAGATGCTACTTACTAATTAATATACAGACCGTATAAAAGACCTACTTAACTACTATAAAGGAGAGATGGCCTAGGCCTAAGTAAAATAAGCTTACTTTACTAACTATTATAAAACACCACCATCTAAGATGCGTGTTAGTGACTAGGTATAGTTAGATACACGCAATATCTCTATATAGAGACCTATGAAGTCACTTAATTATAAGAACCTTAGCCCCTACTAGATTAAATAAGTTATTAATAAAGGAACTATATATAAACTAGAGCCCCCGCCTGCCTTAGCCACCTATAGGATATGGCCTGTGTTTTACCTATAGCTACTATACCTTTACTAGCCTAACCCTCTACTAGGATAAATATAGCCTAAACCCCTACTGGTACTAATCTAAGATAAAAATAAAGACAAGAACCATAAAGAGTAAACTATTAAACAAATTATTAACTCTAAATATTTTAGCAAAGGTAGAGGATGGCGGCTCTACTATAAAGCTACCTACACAGGATTTAACATAGATTAGCCAGAATGGCAACTATAGGAAGATTTTAGAAACGTAAAAGATCTAATTAGCAATTTCCACTACGCAAACCTATAGAAACTAGGCCTAAGCAGAGATTTCATACCTAATCCCCTATAGGAGCCGTTATAGCTAAATTGTTATATATTACCGTTACGTAACTACTCTAATAAGATATTAAGGAACTTTAACCGCCGGTTAAAGTTATCTAATTAGTTAGATTCTAGACGCTAAGGAGAAGCTAGCTAATTAGGATTTTCCATCCCCAGGATAGAAAATCGCTATTAGCTCGCTTGCTACTAGCGCCTTAGCGATACCCTTGCACCCCACTAAGTCCTCCTTCCCCTCTATAGCCTAGTACCTTTGTATAGTAGTAACCTACAAGCTTTAAGTTAGAAGCACCTATATAAGCCCGTTACACCTATAACAATATTTCTTCTTTTAGATACCCTAAGCATTCCCCCCTATATATATATAGTAACCATAGCGTCGCCAGAGCTCCGCCTTAATAGAAGGGGGGGTAGTGTTACGGAACCCGACCGTAGGGGCCTCTATAGGAGAACCCCGTGCTCTCGCGTATACCTTACGTATAGCTTATGTTAGCTACACGAGGGTATATCACCTCCTTACGCCCTCAACCCTTACAATTGATCGCGCAACGTCTTATAGACTCCCTAAATATATATACTTTATAGCCATTGCCCACGTCCCGTAACATGGGGTTTTCTTAAATAGAGTTTTCTCCCTATATATAAATAAGGAGTAGTCCGTATAGGCCTAATAGGGATCTAAATTGGACGTTAAGCAATGAATAACTATATATAGCTTAATAATATCTACTTTGCTATATATTATTACCGCTTATACTTACTCTATAATACTATATTATATTAATTTTATATACTACCCTTTAAAATATAGAATAACTCTAAAGCCCCTATAATAGCCACCGATATTATATTTATACTTTAAAATAATTAGTAGAGATATAGAGGTTATTTATAGACGCCCTTATATAGAACTAAGTTCCTTTAACTTAATAATAAGCTAAATAAGATATATAATACCGGTAATTAATTAAAAAGCTCTAAGAAGTCCACACCCTTAAGATACCTATATTAGGGCCCTATGTTAGCGACTTAGTCAATTAAGGCATAAGCATAGCAAGAAGGACACATGTAAGCCTATATAATTGTATTGTCTATTAACGAGGATCTAAAGCTAGAGAAAGGAAAGGGGAGGGATGGAACCGCTGCTTAAAGTTTTATAAGATCCTCTAGTTACATAACCGCAATCTGCCGTACTCTACTAGCTTTCTGCCGTATTCTGCTAGTACCGTAACACCTTAAGACTAAATGCTATCTCTAGAGATAAATACGTGGAACAAAAATCCTAAACTTATAATATTTATCTACCCTAAACTAACTACTATACTATAATAATCTAAATAATTACTAAACCCTCTAATATTTACTAGTAAATAATAAAACTCTAATTAATTTTAAGCCAACTTAAAAATAAGCTAACTAGTAATACTAACCGCTACCTAACTAAAACTAACTAACTTTGCTACGCCTTAAGTTAATTAAAAGAAGATATAGCTAACCTTATTAAATCCCTTTAACTAAACTTAGTATAAAGTCTAGTTATACTTCTTAAAGCTATATATAGTAACCTAAACCACTAAGCTACTACTTAAAAAAAGATAAACTATATAGCTTAAGGAACAAAAAGCTTTTTAATATATTTCTTTAAATTTAACTATTATATAAAGAAAATAGGCTAGAACAACTTTGCATTAATTAATAGCCTTATTAAATCCCTAAGTCCTAAACTAAAAACCTTTTTAATAGGTATAAACCTACTAGAAGCCCTTAACGCCTATATAAACATTATTAATAAATGGTATAATAATATACTACGCCTAACACTGAAGTCTATTCCTTAATATAATATAATAGCTCTATAAACGTTTATTAAGTTATTATCTTAGCCTAAGCACCTTAATGCCATAGATATTAACACTAGAACCCTAGGGTACGCCCTACTAAGGCCCTTTAAATAAGAATAACGCACTAGGCTAGGCCTCTACTTTAAGTATAGAAGTAGCTCCTACCTCTCTAACTACTACTCCATCTCTATACCCTAACGCGATTTATAAACGGCCAATACTAATAGCCGTTTACCGTATTAATCCCCCAGTTATTATTTCTAATCTTTACTTAGTTCTAGCCCCGTATTTAGTAAGTACTACTTATAAGGATAAAGCTAAAACCGATACGCTATGAGAACTCCGCCCTAATCGCCTCTAAAAGGAAGGTCTTAAAGCTAAATCGCTCTCCAGAAGAGCGCTGCCTTAAAATCTCATTAAATGCTTTAGATATTACGAACTCTAACTCTTAGGATTGTAGTATAACTATTAACTATTATCTTTGGCAGAATAATTAATAGGTTAATACTTAAGTCCTAATTAATACAGGAGCTAGTAGCATAGGATTTATTAATAAAATCTTTGTGTAAAATAATAGTTTTACTCTAATTCCCCTTAACTAGTATATTAACGTATTTAGATTTAATAGCAAATGTACTATTTTAGGCCGTATTACCTATATAGTATTCCTATCGTACTCGTGCCTCAATTGGCTAAGTCGCTAACAATATCCTAGCTATTAGTATTAATTAGGAGGCGTTTAGAGATAACTTTACAAGTATTAAAGATATCTTTAAACTTAAGGCACTGGCGTACCGCGACGTGCTACGCGTTAGATGGAAGGATAAAGTACTAGATTAGCCATTCTTCTGTGACGTTAGATATATGATAGGGGGTGTCGATGTTCTAAAAGACAAAGCCTCTCTATACGCAAAATACCGTAATATATTTATACGCTTGGGGCTTATTACTGGTTTTAAAATAGCACTAGAGTTATACTAGCTGCGACGGGCTTTAGGTAAAAATATTAATAGTAGGTACTGGAGGCGCATATAAACCCTATAACTGTAAGGTGCTGCGGAATTGGCAGTCCTCCGGCTGGTTCCCTCAGCGAAACGGTACGTGATGGCTCCTAGTATCCTCGCTTCCAAGTTTACTTGATAGTGTGCAATGCAGCTAACAGTTTTGCATTCTACGCTATGGCGATGTGGGCAACAAAAGAGATAGGTTGGTAAGTTGCCAACCTATTCACCATCGATTTTCTAGTTGAAACATCCGACTCTGAACTGATTGGATATAGGTACCACTATCTCCCACGGGCAGGCACGAAACCTCCGGAGAGCAGACCACGGGATTCAAACGGTAACCCGATGCTGTTTGGTGACGAAAACCCAGATTATGAAGACCGTGAAGTTGATCAAGACATCGACAACGTGTTGAACGGCACCGCCGAGGATAGTTTCCCACTTCCAGGTTGCCCAGACAGAGACATTAGTCACGCTGCCGAAGTCGCGGCAACGATGCTAGCAGCATTCCAAGTACCATCTTCAGCTCCGACACAAATAGGCAGGCTTGCCAATCATTTAATTCAATTCAATTGACGCCTTGAGTTGGTTGAATTGAAAGTTTTGTAAGCAGAGGGCTCAATTGATTGAATTGATTGAATTAATATTGCAATGGTTGCAACTGAATTCAACTAACGTAGTAGTTAGTAACTATCACGAGTCTTAGCATGGTGTTGATGCAGGAGGACCTACCTAGCGACGCCTAGATCGTTTTCTGCTGGCGTTTCTTTCGCCCCTGCTTTAATATAGGCCTATCGCGAGTCTTGGCATGATGTTAAGTCACCTTCCTACTGTGTATGTCCTGCTCCTTCCTTCTATGGGCGCTTTAACTATCTATCTACTGTATTAATTATGCCTTTCTTATCCCACGATCTTACCGCCATTAAAACTCTAATTATATCAGGTCGTAGTTGTGCGCGATTAGCAGTAAGGAGCAAGCCTATGAGGCTGAATATACGTTCAGGGTCTGACGATATTGGTGGAATTATTAGTAAATTAAGAGCCATACAAGCAGTAGAAAGGGTTAAGGTATTATCTAACGCGTTGGAAGCCATAGGGCGAATCTGGTAGTAAAACTCTGCTTTATGTGAAGATTTTAGCGTTAATATGGTGTAAATAACGGGTGATGCTCGGGTAACCCTTTTTTTAGTGAGGAACACTAATAAAAATAAGATTTAGGCCATTACTGCATATAAACTTCAGAATATTTCTATGATATTAAAAGCTTCAATATTTTTTAATTAATTTAATTCAATTAGGACCTCTAGATTGAATGCGTTGCCAAGCCCGCGAGCTCTCAGTTGATTGAATTGATTGAGTCTTGGCATTCAATTCAATTTAATATTAAAGCCTCGTTTTATCTTAGTAAGCGACTCAGACGGCAAATGAGATAAGTCTCGCTAGTACTTAATTAGTATAGCTTTATATAAAACCCCTACTAGCTTTATTAAACCCCTGCTAGCGTTATATAACCCCTGTACTTAGAAGCGCGGTCTCGTTTGCCGTCTAAGGGCCTTTGGTGCGAAAATGTATAAAGGTCTACTTATTAATCAAACGCGACACTGCTAAAGAGCGATATATCTCCACCAGTTAACCAGTTAACCACTTTAAAAGGTAATCAATTATATTTTAAGGGTCACTTTATTTATCTATGTACTTATTTATGCATTTTAGCTAACATAAAGTTCTAAAATTATAGGTTGAAATTTTTTTGCGAGTCTTATTAGGTCTACTCGCGAATCCTCTCTAGATACCTTAAAGTAAGCAGTATTACTAACGGCAACGTGGCGACTTGCGCTATTTAACTCCTTTAGCCTCTTCAACTCCTCCTAAGGCCCAGTTATATACTGCCCAAATAAAATATATACCAACCTTAACTATCCCATAGCTCTAGAGGCTTGTGTTGGATGGTTCCGAACCCCAGAATATAAAGCATTAGACGGAAATACTTACCCATGCTATATGCCAACTCCTTAGGGGAAAGAATCCCCATACTTAACAGATTAGGGCGCTTCGCCAACTGGTTTACAGAATAGGGGACACTATACTTATTGCAAAAACTGGCTTTAGTAAAAGCATTATATTCTATACTTTCTTAGTCTTAACTAGCCAGATTATAATACAGCTTATCCCGTTAAGTAAGCTAGGGGGGGAACAGGTTAAGTTAATTCGTTAATACCCTAGTACAAACCCATGTTTAATATTAGTGGATACAAAATTCCAGAACCCTCGACTGCTTAAGGACATTAAGAATAGTGTATATACCCATATACTACTTAGGCTAGAGCAAGCTGTATCTCCTAAATTCTAGAAGATCCTACAGGATCTATCCTTTTAGTGTTAAGTTAGACTGGTGGCTATTAATAAGTATTATATACTCTACCAGTAGAAGAAGTTTTAGAGCGACTTTATCTTAATCTATAAGCTACACCAGTCTCTCCTATTAAGTGTTGTTTTCTTTGGCTGCTCTGCAACTATAGACATTAAGATAGAGCAAGTAGTAAAAAAAAATAGTGGGTTTTAGCCGGAGGGAACTAAACTAGGTATATTAGAGATTATCCACACGTCTATTAACTAACTAGATATCTTAATTTGTGTGTTTCTAATACCAAAAGGAAAGATAAACTGCTATAAGCAGTTACACTTCTTACTTAACCAAGCAGTTAAGTCTTTAAGCGGTAGCTTAACCCCTCAGAAAATCCCAAAAATAATTATATTTCTTAACGGTAGAAGACGCATCGCGGCAGTCTTTTAGTACCTTAAGGAGTCTCTTATCTAAAAGGGCTACTTGGCGCGTCTTACAAACCAGATAGTTGGGATATATACATCTTATATAGCGAAGCATAATTAGGATAGGATATATAATATTTTCCGCAGTAAGCAGTCGGATATTTGGATTATAGTAGCCACAACTACTCTTAGAATAGGCATGGATATCCTAGATGTTTATATAGTTGTCCAATAGAATTTCCCAATTACAGATAATATTGGAGATCTATGGCAGAGGTTCGGTCGTGCAGTAAGGGGTCACAATAAAACCAGAGTAGCTGTATTCTTTATGCTATATTAGGCGTTTAATCGGTTAGGATATCAGAAGAAGTTAACTTAAAAAGAAGTTACTGGTTAAATAACATCCAAGCTAAAACGTAGACGTAACATGCTCTTACGCAATCGCCAGGCAAGTCAGTTACAGCAATTATTTTCTTAGGGGAGCAGTCGCGAGTCCGATTTAGATCGTAATGGTAACTTATTGGACTAGTACCCTTATTCAAACTAGGAACTTAACGGCATAACCACTAACTAGTTAACTAATAAGAATAAAGTTCGTTCCTAGACAAAGCAGGAGATCAAAAGTAGGGACTTTATAAGCAACTATTGGAGGGCTATACTAAACAATAATTGCTACTGTAAATACCTACTTAAGTTTCTCTAGGAGGACAAATGTAATCCTAAGACGCAAACTCCAAAGGCACCATAGGAGAGTTGTTGCAACGGTATAGGTTATAACCCTAATTTTCTTATTATAACCACTGCGCCGACTGCTCCTGTCTCCCTTTAAAAACCAACCTTGGGCTTAAAGCAAGGTGTTGCTCTCCAATGGCTGGCTAAGTGGTGTTAAGTATAAGCGGATAAGTTGGTTCTAATAGAAGAGAGATTTACTCTAATGCCTTCTTTATATTTCTTGCCTAGTCACTACTAGTAGGCAATTATATGCGCCTTTAATAAGGTTACCTTAGCTGCTAAGTTTCCAATATAAACTATAGAAGATCTCCGCAAGCATTTCCTATTAGATAAGTAGAAGCATGCTATAGCTTAGGGAGAGTAGCTAGTTCAGTTCCTTCGCTAGAATATAGATAGCATACTAGCTAAGTAGTTAGAGTCCAGGAAATCTAAGAAACTAGTATCTAATACTAGTAACTCATCACCTATGGCTAGTAGCGCTAGTAATAGTAAGCTTACAGCTAACGAATAAAGGGTATAGGTTGTAGAAAGACAAACCAAGATTAATAATAAGACTGCTTTACTAGTTACATTGCAGTAGAAAAAGCTTATGGAGAACTATATATACTTATTTAGCTTAGTATCAGAATCTCCTTTCTTAACGGTAGTGCTATCTTTAGCTGGAGGAGTTACTCCATCTCCCCTTAACTAGTGTAGTATGCTATCCCCTCCACTACAGTATAACCAGTCGCTAGGACGAGGTTGTAGTGGTTTACACTAGTTATAGCAGCAAGAAATTAAATACGAGCAGTTATAGGAACTAGAATTACAGAGCAGTAAGAGCGTAGTACTAAAGACTAAACTGCTGGTACTAGAGACTTAACTAATAGTGCTAGAGACTTAACTAGTGGACTCGCAGACTGCTTTACTAACCAATAGTATAGAGCCTAGCTTGGAACTACCTATAACTCCCAGCAGTGAAACTCGTAGAGGCAGGAAAAGAAGGGTAAGGACCACAGATTCCACTGCTAATAAGATATAGTGGGGTTTAGAAGGTACAGCTTCTATCTCGCATAGGCGGTCAAGATTAGCACCTATTAGTGAGAATATTAGTGGCCTAGTGTTAAAAAACCATAGTAAAGAGATAAGAAATAATAGGCGGGATAGGCGCAAGCGGTCATTAACACCAAAAGCTATATATTTAGGAATGTGGGAGGTATAAATAAGAAGGGCTTAGTATTCCTAGATAGTTTACCTTTATTACATGCTAGTAGGGTATAAGCAGTTAATCTCCAAGTAAACTTTTATATTAAATTAAACTAGAAAGCAGTTAAGGAATTAATTGGCCTATTTATTCAACTATTCTAAAGGCCATAAGTCACCACTTATTTATCCTAAAAAGAGAACTATAAACCTATCTATTAAACCATCTACCAAACCATAATCTACTAGTTATATGCATGATTCCTAAGTAGCTCATAAAATATGCTCCTTATTATTATATATGTCTATAAATGTGGGCCTAGGCCAACGGGTTAATTGGGGAGGAGCCTAAGTAGTTAATAATAGAGGATCTTAAGCAGCCCAATTATAAGGAGCAAACCGCTGGGAGAGAGGCCGGTAAGTTAAAGCGGAAGAAGTCCGAGGGGTTAAAGCTAAAGGAGCAGAGCGTTAGGAGGAAGTCCGAGGAGTTAAGCAAGGATTTATAGACATGCGCGAGAGCGGCTAGATTAAGGAGTTAGAAGGAGCTAGTTAATCTACTAGCAAAGGTACACTATTATGCCGCTTTATCCAGTCTAAAAACTAAGCTACCTATTTCTTAGAGTTGCTAGTAAACCGGCCGACTAGTTAACTAAGACTTAAGATATTACTAAAGGAAATTAATAACGTGCGTATTATATTGCCATATAGCGGCAACTCGTTAGAGAACAGATTAAGTGGTTATACTTAACAGTTCAGTTAATTATAAGTATTAAGACTCGCTACCACTATATATTAAGGTGGAAGGAACGCCAAAGCAGTCAACCCGCGTACAATGCCAATCACGATAGCACCTTAATAACTTGCTATATTAAGAAGATTAGTCTAACGTTCCTCTATTAGATAGACTGGTAGTAGTTAGGTAGACGTACTTAAGGCTACGCCATAAGATGCTAGAGCACCATAACTACAACCAGTTAATATCAGAGTACTTTTACCAGTTAATATTTAACCTGCGGAGAAGGTATATGGCTATCATTACCTCTCCCTAAGAGGCGTGGGCTCCTCGTCATCCGACAGCTTAATAGGGTTAGACTGCTGCAACTCCTATAAGGTATATAGACGTCGTTATCTCTCCCTAAAAAGCGGGGACTGCTTATTATCCGACTACTGCAACTACCGCGACTGCCAAGACTACCGAGACTACTCCTAGCCGGCATTACCCTCATCCTTATTACTGCTAATTATAATTAATTCACTAGCATCCTTACTACTTTCATCACTACTAATTTGAGTTGGCCTACTTAAGAGGCTAAAGCGGATAGTATATAACTAGAGAGGCTGACAGCGGTTAACTAGGTCGCGGTTTATGTCCTAGGTTAACTGCCAGCCTACTTAACCCCTGTAAGCGACTGCTGCCCACCTATCCATAGCGACAGTATTGGAGGTACCTATTAACCAGTCCTTAATATTATTTAGAGTCACTATATCTACGCCCTTAGGTGGAGTCTAGTCGCAAAGCCTATTGGGGTAGAGGTAAAGCGATAGCTGTTAAATCCGTAACTTTAGAAACCTAGCAGTGTATGTCTTAAACAGGTCAAGATAAAGGACATTAAAAAAGTTAACGTTAAGGAGAGAGAAGTTGGGATAGCTAGCGAAGCTATTAGGATTATAAATGCCAACCATAATAAATAATCTACTATAAGCAGTTAGTGAGACGGTTTTCTTAAGATAATAATATAAGAGATATTAGGTACAAACCATACAGTAACTTAAAGGGGTGAACTATAAGGAGTAAGAAGTTAGTAAGTAGTTGTTAATTATAATAAATAAGGCAAAGAGAGCAGAAATAAGGGCAGTCTTTAACTAGTAGTTATAGAAGAAGTGGTCAACAATAAGCTAAATAAGTAGTTAGGGGGGTGGTAAGCGATAAGCTAAATAGGTAGTTAAGGGGTTAAGGGGGTAAAGTACAGCAGTTAAGTTAAGTAAAGTTAAAGTAAAGCAGTTAATAACCTCCATCTTTAGTATAAAATATATTATTAATTGCCTCTATATAATCTCTAAGTGCTAATAGCTTAGTAGTAGTAGTAGATTGCTCCTTATCTTTAAACGAAATAGAAATAATCTTATTAGGTATAATAATATTTTAAAGATTAAATAAGTAAATCTTTTCTTTAAGAAGCTCTGTACTATTTGTAAGAATATTAGTAGACTTAAATTAACCGTTATAATTACTATTAACTGCTTAGACATGTGTATAACCCTTAGCCTAGAGATAGTATATAAGACTAAATATATTAGCGAGTGCTGACTTTTTACTATGTTTAGAATCGGCTCTTTAACTAAATAAAGTCTCCAGTACAGCACGTAGTTAAAAAATATATAAACTAGCAAGCGCAACCCGTCTAAATATCTTTTTAATATTATAAGTGGAGTTCTTATATAGCTTTATATTAACGGCATAGTAGTAGTTAACATGCTCTAGGGCAAGATCAATTACTTTAAAGGTATTTGGTTAACCTACTAGATTTACTAGACTTAACACAAGAATTAATTATTAAAGCTTAGCAGTTATAATCCGATCTATAAAAAGCTATTAAAGATAAAGCATCTTATACCCATACCGTAACTGCTTAGCCCCATAGAACCAGACAGAGAGTGGATTAATAAGTTAGTGGATTAGACTAATATCGCCATAATAGATAGCATGCCGTAAAACCATAAAAGCTTTAACCTGTTGGAGATACTAATATATACTAAGAAACTCCTTGTTATTATGCCCTTAACCAGTCTAAGCGGAGTAGGTAAATGCTTGTTGTTATACACGCTTAATTAACTTAAGAAATTAAGATAGAGTTAGCTGCATAATAGCATTATTATAGGACTCTTTCCTATTATTTTCCTTACTATTAACCCCTTAGAACCACCCCTTAGTGCTAAGTATATTATACCAGAGTGCGACTACTTAAGCTATCCAGCCTTGTGTAATTAATGGCTCAATAAGATAGAATTTAGTATTCTTTTATAAGATTCTATACTGGTCCCAGTAGCCAATATCATAAAGGAGTGTGGCCTTTAAGTAAGTGCCAGGAGGACTTTTCCAGTGAGTACAAACTATAAGGTAGAGGAAACTTTAAAGGATATAAAAGAACATAGGTAGCCCAAGTAACTAGTCCTAATGGTTAAAAGCTTAACTGGCAAGAGACTGCTTGGTTTTAACGCTCCTAATATATTAAACGGTCTTTTAATCGCCCTAGGCGAGCCAAAGGCGCTGGGTAAAATAGCCCGACTTATCGTCCTCTTTAAGGCCAAGTTTATGGATCCAGATATCCTAATGGACACTATATATACCTTTAATTGTACCCTTATTATAAAAGATCACACCTAGCTATTGTAGAGTAGTCTTTTAAGGAGATAGCAGGTTAAGCTTTAGTACTATAGGAAAAAGACCTAGCTTACTGCTAAAAACATATTTAACTGCCTGTAAATAAAGCTTGCGGATAGCAGTTATAATAAAGTATATTAACAACTACTGTGAGATATGGTCCCATCGAAGACCTAGAGATGAGATAATATCATTAAAAAGAAGCAGTTATAACGGGTTAAACATTAACTGCTTAAGGCCAGTAGTTGGAATCTTAGGGCAAAGGATAAGAAGCGTAGTAGTTATATTATGTATTCTTATTCCGGAAGACCTAAGTACTTAATCTCTAACATCGTCCTTAAAATTAAAGTTATTATAGACTAGTAGCGCTTAAGGATTAACTATAAGGCTTAGTAGCTTATTCTTTTTATTAGTTAGCTATATAAAATATAGACTAGGGGGTTAAACCTTCCTTTACATTATTAGCAATATCTATAAGGTGTTGATTAATATATTTATAACTATTATAGAGACCTAGCCTAGCTAATACCTTAATAACTTAACACTTGATACTACTTCTAAGTAGGTAGATTCCTAATATTTTTATAAAGAAATTAGCAATATACCGCGCACGACTCCTATAGATAATAGAAGTAATTAAATATAACTGCTGCTGGACTATCTTGGAATTGCCTAACCCTTTATAACTGCTTTAGCCCTAGCGTTAATTACTTATAAGCTTTTTAAGCAGAGCAGTCTATATAGGAGTAGTTGATTTGATTTTTTCTAATACTTAAAAGAAGTCAACCTTCTCTATAGAGGTAGAGTGGTTAAACTTATTGAAATATAGCTGCCTAAGTAGTGCATTAAGTTCTTAGATAAGTTCTATTAAGGAAATATCCCCTACCGACACATAACTAGTTAATTAAAGGGCTGTATAAACCTCCGCTTGTTCTAAAGTAGAATATAATAATAAGATCTGCTAACTAATATAGAGGCTACCTAATCTACTATTAACATCCTCTGTAACCTATGCCTTAAGGAATTTCCTAATATTAAAGTTGTTCTGCTGCTATAGTATTTATATCGCCCATAGCTTTTGGCGCTGAGAAAGAGGGCTCCGCCGTTATCTAATTCGCCTTTAGTAACTAGTAGGGGGTGCAGTTACTTGCCTTTAAGACGACTAAGATATAGAGGACGGTGTTAAGGGGGAAAGGGAGTCGATATTAGAGAGTGGGGAGGATAAAAACGCGTCGGTATCTACCCAAATACTAGAAGCGCGTAACTTATAAGAAAGTGGTGTTCCCATTATAAAAAAGTAATTAATTGTAAAGGAGACTAGTCTAACTCAACTCGTCAGCTTATTAGGTTAAATAGGCGTTATTAGGGAGTTAAATATACAGGTAAAAGTGTCTCTTATATTATTACGGACGCTTTAAGTACAATGTTACAACTACTTAGAGAAGAGTTGTAGGAAGCTAGTTGGTTAATATAGGCACGGTCCAGGATGGATCCAGTGGAACTATATAATAAGGAATAGTAACTAAGGTCACGTGGCGTTAAACGTATTAACTATATTAAACAAAAGGGACGTTACGTTCAATACAGACAATACGTACCTTACGTATAAGAGAGGATTTCTTAGGCGTATGGTTGTGTATTTAAAGGACCTTAGTCCCTACCGTAGATAGTTCTCTCCTTATAGTGAATCTTAGAATACAATTAGAGTTAATCTATTAGGCAACCACTCTACCAGTTATTATTATTTTGTTATTTTGTTCTTACTTATATACCCAGCCCAATAACAGAACCCACTATAGTCTAAGCTACAAGGTTCTGTTACACATTCACTACCAAGGTTATAGTATTTAAACAAGATTGAATAACATGCCACCAAGAGCAGTACTAGTCATAATGGCGTTAACAGCAGCTACAACCTCAAGGCCAGGTGATACCAGTATAGACAATGGGGATTCTTAAGTGGTTACGCAAGGTTAGTTATAGGAAATAGTTAATCACTTATAAAATAATAATAGGATACTTAAAGAACGCATTAATAGAATCAGAGTAGCAAAGATTAAGTTACCTTCAATCAAACGGTTCTTAGGAGAGAAGTTAAAGCTCAAGGGATTTCTTACGCAGATATACTTTAAGGTAGTACAGAAAGAAGTAAAGTTAGCAATATTATTAGACCAAGTAGCCTATGCAGGATTATTCCTAACGGGGAGGGCACTTAAGTGGTTTAAGCCGTATCTCACAGAAATATAGGCTAATAGCATAACAACTACTAACCAGGACGTACGGTATATATTTACCAGTTAGAACGGGTTCGTAGAGCGGTTAATACAGATATTTAGAGACCTAGAGGCCACAACCATAGCAAAATAAAAGCTTTAGAACTTAGTATAACGCACTTCAGCAATTAAGTATACAACACAGTTTTAAACACTAGCTATATAGGTTAAGTGGAATAACAGGGCGCTTATAGCACAGTATAAATAGGGACTTAAGGCTAAAGTCCAGAACATAATTATCCTAATAGAAGATGCGGATACTCTAAAAAAGTTAATAGATTAGTTAATAAAGATTAATAATAGAATCTATTAAAGGGAACAAGCTAAGAGAGGGCAAGACCAAGTTCTATAGTTGTATAAGGCGCAGAGTACGCAACGACAGACACAGAGTTAAAAACTATAGAATAGCGCAGAGCTAATAGACCTAAGCGGTACCAAAGAAACCTAAAAATGGGAAAAGAAACCATAGAAACCTAAAGGTTAAGGATTAAATAATTAAAGGACCTAGAAGCAGAGGCTAAACTAGGGATCTTAGCAGTAGAAGACGTTTAGGCGGACTCCATAGCAAGAAAGATGGTTTAAAGATAGGGCTTATATAAATTACAGAAAACAAGGTCATTTCACCAGAGACTATAGAGGTAGTTAGAGCAACTACATAGTAAAGGGAACTAGGCTAGCAGACGGCACATATATATAGAGGGACAATAGTGCACTATAAGGAATAAAAGAATGTTCAATTAACAGTTTTGCGTATTATTACAATAACGCATACTAAATTCATAAGGACGCTAAGTACGGCGTAAGCTATTAGCTATAGGAGCTATTATTACCTAAGTTTAGAGGAACCAACAAACTAGCTTATAAATTGGACATTAAAGACAATAAATTTAACAAAGGCGAAGCATTTACCAACAATAAGGCAATAAAGGCAGCTTACTAGAAGCATATAAACCTTAAAGAAGTTAAAATAGAAGCAAAGACTAAGACCATCACTAAATAAGGTTTAGTAACGGGTATTATAATACCATTAGATACGATTTCCATCGCTTTACAAGATAATAGAAGCAATGTTTAAAAGAAACTAAGCAAGTAAACAACTACTAGTGCTAGCTTATCACTTAATAAAGGTAAAAGGCCATAGGCTTAAGATTCTTAAGAAGAGATAAAAGAAGCTTAAGATTCTTAAGAAGAGATAAAACATACCTAAGAACCTATAACAGACAAGAACTAATAGGAAAGGGCAGTAACTTAATTTAGTAACAAACAAATAAGTATAGGACATAAGTTTAAGAACTACAAGTTTAGGGAACAAATAAGAACGTTAGTAATCCTAAGTAAACGCAGTATTCAGCCTAAAGATTAAACAGTTAATACTAAAATTAAAAAGCAAGATAACTACAAAGATCTAGCTACAAGACGTAGAAAACAAGAAACTATAAATAAGTTCAGGATAAGAATTATTACATAGCAAGAGTAAAAGCTAGATAAGAGGTTAGCTACGCCAGGTTATATAAGGGACAAAGCACTTATACAAAGAGTTACTAATAGGCCAAGTACTGGGACACCTAGGGCAAAATAGTTAAATAAACTAGAACAAGAAGAGGATCTAGATATTCTAACTAGGTTTAAAGAAAGACATACTAAAGGATATTATAATATAGCAATAACAAGGTACTTTCTAATAGATAAACCATATACACTAAACCAGTTGTATAGAAAGTGGTATAGGCAACAACACAGTAACAAATAGAAAGACTTTTATATATAGCTAGACAAAAAAGTTGTCCAAGACTAACCTATTACAGAAAAACGCATAAGTCACATTAAAGGAGCATTAATTATAATATTAAGGAACCTAGAAGAGGAATCTAGGGACTAGAGAAGTAAGCAATAAGTCTTAATACCCACAGCAGAAATACCAGTGGTTAGGTTAACTAGGTATAGATTTAAACTTAAGGACAAAAATAAACTAAAAGTTAACCTAAAACATACAGCGCATTATACACTATCGTAGATAGCTTATATAGATGACATATGTAATATATATAAAGCACCTAAAAATAAAAACCGGAAGTACCTAGTAAGAATATATTAGGCACTAGAGGAAAAGCGGTTTAGAAACGCCAAGTATATATATAATTAGCACCTAGTAGAAGTATAAGGTTAAGGAGACTTAATACTTTAACCAAAAAAGTTCCTTACGGAAAAATGCCTAGATAGATAATAGTGGTAGAAGTGCCTAGAGAACACTTATCTATAGTATATAGAGGAAAAGAAATAAACTAAGTATTAGCCAAAGTTAGACCAAGTATAGGCAGGATTAAGCAGCCAACAGTTAGGAAAAGGGGAGGCATATAGAACTAAAGGGAACCAATATTAGAGCCTTAGACCCTTAAAGAAATTTAAAAACAATACCTAAATTTAAGAGCCAAGTGGCAAGATTAGCAGTTTAAAGCGTTAGTAGATAGTAGAGCAACTAGGAACCACATATCACCAAAGGTAATAGAAAGAATAGGGTTACTATATAGATAGAAGGAACACCTATATCCACTTATAACAATTTTAGAAGATTAGATAGCCTATAGAGGAGGTATTATCAATCTCAAAATAGGACCTATTTAGATAACTATTAAAAAGAGACTAGTTAGAATGTCTTTTAATATCCTACCATTAGGACAGGACAAGGCAATACTAGGAATGCCTTAGTTATAGGAGTACAATCTAAAGATTAATTAGGTTATAGGTTAGGTCAATATTAAGAATATATTATTATTCATTGCTTAACGTCCGATTCAGATCCCTGTTAGGCCCACGCGGACTACTCCTTATATATATATAGGGAGAAAACTCTATTTAAGAAAACCCCGTAATCCATCTCCCCGCCTTTTAGGGCTCGCTTATAAGTTGCCTGCGAGTTACCAGTAGTGCTCTACTACCTTACTTTTTAACCTTCTTAGGAACCACTACTGCCGTAACAAACCTACGGACGCGCTAGTATTACACACTGTACTCTACTTCTGTAGAGTTATTAGGGGGCGCCTATTACTCACCCCTTTGCCTTCTATTGCTATTTCCTTTGCAACCCGGAACTGGTCTAGCATATTTTAGCCAATAAGCCACCGGGTAGCCGCCTTAAGGCCTTTCTATGTTAAGAGTAGTGTATTATAGTTTTCTGTACCAGCTGCTAAAAGTATTGCTTCTTAGCCAGTATATAAGGGGCATAACAGTATTATGTGTTTTAGTGTCTGTCTTAGCTAGCCATATTTATACCTTAGGTTACCCACTAGGACACCTACCCAGTAAAGCCAATCTTTTAGTCCTATTATTCCTATTCTTAAGAGTGTTGCCATTGTATTTTCTGCCTTTGTTAGGCCCTTTTAGAGCCCTTAGGTATTTACCTCCTATAGCGTTACCCATGCTACGGCTTGGGTTCCCCTTGCCTAAGCCTACCTCTATACCTTTAACTCCCATTTATCTCTCCAGCGTCGGTCCAACTAGTATTATATTGCGGTAGATGGTTTTCCAGTACTCTTTTGTGCTCTACTTTGGCTCCTTTCTTTCCCTTACTGTTGTCTTTGCTGGCCTCTTATGCGTCTCCCTTCCTCCTCTATATAGGCCTGGGCCCTAGCGCTGTATTATTCTTTTTTTGCTTTCTCTACCTGTTTTCCTAATATATCTTCCCTACTTTGGGGTTGTTGGTTTCTTCTCCTATAGGGCACCCTAGGGTCCCTCCATAGTTTATTTAGGCGTGTCTTAATATACTTTATAATGTTAGAGTTGCGTTTCTTTTATACCCTTTGCATTACATCGGCTTTAATATATAGTTATAGGGGGGGAATATTGGCTTCCTTCTTAAGTAGTGCTGTGGCCGTTCGCTTATACCCGCCTATTATACTCCTAAGGCAGGCTGTTTGGACCTTTTGGAGTGGTTTAAGGAGTGATTTAGGGGGGCCTTTCTTAGTTTCTCTAGTGGCCCAAATGCTAGATCTATACGTTATGGTTAGCTAAACAACTACTGTATATAGTAGGCGTGACCTCTAGAAGCATGGACCCTATATAGAATTAACGATCCTGAACATGGCGATATACTATGCTTAGCCCTTACAGGCCGCTTACGCTGTATATACGCTCTATTGGAGCTTGCTGTCTACCTATACTCCCAATACCCTTAGGCCTTAAACCGGTTAACCCCCAAAGCCTTAGATATGGATTATATACTAAAGATCTGTAGATTAGTTACATTTTCTTATAAAATGGATTAGCTGGTATTTCTCTAGTGAGAATTGGACTCTATATTATCTTACCTATTCTATATAGGTGTCGTGGGCTTTCTCTAGTGTCCTGCAGTTCTCTACGGCTGTTGGCCCATATATAATTAGGTTTATGTTATCGACAAAGCCTATCCCTTAGGTCGCCCCTTCCTTAAAGGTGTTAAGCAGGTTGCTTACAAAGAAGAGGAAGAGTATAGGCAATAGAGGTGATCCTTATAGTATTCCTATTATAACTGTAATAGGGGGGCTCTAGTATCCGCTAAAGACTAATAATATTTCTTTCTAGCCTGTAAATCCTTAAATAAATTAAATAATCTATTCTAGAAAGCCCTTTGCCCTAAGGATGTATAGGAGACGCTCATAGGGTATATTGTTATAGGCGCCGCTAATATCTAGGCTAAGCATTAATACTATAAAGTCCTTTCGCATAGCCCATGCAGTTTTAATGGTAGCAGCGAGTAGTGTAAGTGCTGATAGCGTTAAGCGATTCTTTCTTGCCCCCATTTAGCTTTGTGGTAGTAGGGCGTGTTCCTCTGCTATATCTGCTATATGGTCCGCTATAACCTTTTCTAAGATCTTGCTTAGGGTGTTTTTTAAGGCAATAGGGCGGTAGCTTCCTGGGATTAAGTAGTCTACTTTGCCTTTTTTTATAAGACAATTATCGTCATAGATCTTCCAAGTCGTGGGTAGTAGCCTATTATAAAGTATGCTCTGGCTACGTCTACAAGCTAAGGTACTATAAGTGGTCTATAGGTCTTTAGGGCTTTGTTTAAAATCCCATCTAGTCCTAGTGCTGTGTTGTTTAAGAGGCGGCTAATAGTTCTAGCCATTTCTTTAGTTGTTATGTCGCTGTTAACCCTTAGGCGAGTCACCGGTGTTTTACTAGTAATGTCACTAAGGTCTATTAGAGCCGGTTAAGGGAAAAATCTTTCTATAAGGATCTTTGCCTTCTTATCATTGTTGCTTGTAGCCTATAGTTCGCCTACTCTTTGTAGAGGTGGTAGGTGTGGATCTTCTACTAGGCGTCCCGCCTTTTTCTTTACCCATTTTGCTATAGTCCAAAGGCCCTTGTTATAGGGGAGACTCAGGTTAGTAGTGTATTTATTTATAAACCGTCTCTAGTTATTCCTTGCTTCTTTTCTTAGGGTATTCTTTAGCTGGTTTCTTATGTCTTTATATTATCTCTCGTCCTTAGAATTATGGCTGCTTATATATTTCCTCCTTGCTCGTCGTTGGCCGGCTACAAGGGCCGCGCACTATGCGGACTATATATGTCACGCGTAGGGGCCTGGTTTTGAAACCAGGTAGTGCTTTTTTAGCCCGCTTTTAATTACTGCCTAGATCCTTTCTAGTTTTTAATTAATTTCCTTAGGGGTAGCCAATAAGCCTCGCTCGTTTGGTATTAGGTAGATTTCTTCTAAGTCTTAGAGTTGTTATTTAATTATATTAAGGAAGCTATCTACGTTAAGCTTCCTTATTGCGTATCTTTTACTATTTGGTTGCGCCTTGATGTCCAGATCTAGTTGTATCTGGATAGGGATATAGTCTAAGGTAAGTACCCATTCTTCTTTAGGGGAGCACCTTTTGAGTCTCTGGTATAGGTTTTCGTCCATAATCATAAGGTCAATTGTACTTTTAGCGGTGCCCTATTGCCATATAATTGTACCTGGGGGGGTAGCTAGCTTAAGGCCCCTATTATTTATAGCTCTTAGTAGGCACTCTACCTGTTAATTAGTAGCAACATGGATGCCCCTTTACCGTAGGTGGTAGAGGTTCATGTCTCCTAGTAAGATGGACTCCGCGTGTTCAGTTTCTAGTAAGCTTATTACAGATATAATATTCTCTGTCTATGCTACCCCTTTGACCCTAGGGTTATAGACATTAATAATTTATACTAGTCCCCTGTATATCTGGATAGTTATAATTGTAATATCTGGGTTAACTGCCTGCCATAACTATAAGGCAAGGCTAATATTTTTGCTGATCATAAAGTATACGCGTGTGGCTGCTTTTGGTTCATATAGGAGCTAAAATCCTCAGGGGCAGTATATCGATTGTGTGTAGGTATTATAATACGGCTCTTATATGGTAAGAATATGGTGTTTCTCTGGGTCTAGACTGTCTAGTAGGGGCCTTGCTAGACGGTGGTTCATATTGCCGCAGTTGTACTGTATAATGGTCAAGTGGCGGACCCCCGGCGGGGGTCCTTCGCCTCTCCTTCGCTCCTCGCTTCTTCCGTTTTCACTTTCTCTGAAATGTTCAGAACTTCTATCTCCTGTGTTTGCTCCCTGGCCACTACTTATTTTATATGGAGCTTTCTATTCCTGTGTCTTGTGTTCCTACTAGCCTTTCTAAATCTAAGTTTGTTATTGCCTCCGGTTCTTCCCCCGTTTTTGCCGGTTGGCTGTGTGCCCCTTGTGAGCCAGCTGCGTGTGTTGTGTTTGCCGCGTTAAATCTAATTCTTGATTGTCCCGGCCTTGAACTTGCCGTAGCCGTCCATGGGAATATTAAGAATATACAATGGCGTAAAGTATAACAGCAAACTAAATTGGTATAGTACTAAGTTGGAGTAACATATAAAGAGACTAAGTAAGGCTTAAGTTATATACCAAAGAGATACTATAAGTATAGTAAAAAGTTATGGTTACCAAAAAGTAAGAAGCTATTAGAGCATATAGCTTAGGACTATAAGATAGAATTAGAAGAGAAAACAAGTCTAAAGTTCTTTCCAATCTATAAGCTTACTAAAATAGAGTCAGTAGCGCTTAAGGAGTTTATTTAGGAGAACTTATAAAAAGGATATATTAGACCATTATAATTATTAGCAGGATATCCAGTACTATTTATCCTAAAGAAAAACGGAAAACTTAGGATATATATAGACTATAGATAGTTAAACAGCATTACTAGGAAGGATAGATATCCTTTACTCTTAATTAGCAAAATCCAAGATAGAATAGGCAACGTAAAGATCTTTACAAAGATAGATCTAAGATAGGTATACCATTAAATTAGGATTAAGAAAGGCAACAAATAAAAGGCAGCCTTTAGGTTAAAGGAAGGACTATATAAGCTATTAGTTATACAATTTGGGCTTATAAATGCACTAGCAATATTCTAGAAGCAAATTAATAGTATATTAGGAGAACACCTAGATGAATTTATTATAGTATACCTTACCAACATTATTATCTACTTAGAGAGTAAGGAAGAACATAGAGAACACATTAAATAGGTCTTAAAGAGACTATAAGAAGAACAGATGCCAGTAGCAATTAAAAAATGCAAGTTCTTTACCTAGAAGACCAATTTTATTAAATTCATTATTAAACTAGGCCAACTTAGTATAGATCTAAAAAAGATCAAGGCCATAGTAAATTGGCAAGAACTAGAGAACATTATGCAGTTAAAATTGTTCCTAGGGTTTTACAATTATTATAAAAGGTTTATAGCGCAATAGTTATAAAATATTAAGCCATTTACGCGGTTAACAAAGAAAGAAGAACCATAGGCATAGGGAAAGGAATAATAAGAACTATTTAAGAGAATTAAAGAGTTGTTTACCTAGAAGCCAGTTTTTAAGATCTATTAACTAGGTTTAGAGACAGTTATAGAAACAGATATATTAAACTTTACACTAGGGGCATACTTCCTATAGAAATATTAAGATAGATAGCACCTAGTGGCATACTATAGTTAAAAGATAATACCACTAGAGTTAAACTATAACATCTATAACAAGGAGTTGTTAGGTATAGTTACAGCACTTAAGAAATAGAGAGCATTCTTATAAGGTATAGAAAAACCATTTGTGGTTAAAACAGACTATAAGAACCTTACAGGATTCCTAATAATAAAGGAACTCAACCAAAGATAGGTTAGATGGGCGGAAATGCTTATAAAATACTATTTTAAAATTTAGCATACTAAGGGTATAGATAATGCACAAGCAGACGCTCTAAGCAGAAAAACTAAACTATAAAGTAATAAAAAGCTATCAGGAGCTTTATTGCGAAGGGGTTAAAACGGATTGATTAGGTATAATTATCTAAAGATTATAGCAACTAAGGAAAGTCAGATCCATAAATCACCAGAGAGTAATTAAATATAGAAGATCTAAGAAGCATAAGCAGAGGATCTAGACTTAAAGCAATATAAAAATAGAGAAGCAATGTATATACCTAAGTCTATTACAGAAGAATTTGTTAAGGAATTCCATAAGAAAATAACACAAGGATACAACGGAGCTACAGGCTTAGTATTAAGACTTCAAGAGGAATACATTATTTAAGAAATCTAGGGACTAGCAAAATAAGTTATAAAGGAATATCCAGATTACCAAAAAAACAAACCAACAAGGCATAAGCTATATAGAGGGCTACAACCTATTAAGACACCAGGAAGGCCATAGGAGGTTATATTATAGGACTTTATTATTAAGTTACCAAAGTTAAAAGATCCTATTATAGGACAAGATTATAACGCAATCTTAATAATAGTGGATAAGCTAATAAAGTAGGGATACTTCATAGCATACACTAAAGAGATATTAGCAGAAGATATCGCTAGAATCTATATAAAGGAAGTATTTACAAGATATAGAGCACTAGACAAGATTATATTAGACAGAGATCCAAGATTTATAATAATATTTTAGGAAGTATTTCTGGCAAAATAAGGAGTTTGCGCAGCAATATCTACAGTATATTATCCGCAGACGGATAGACAAACGGAAAGACTAAACTAGATACTAGAGCAGTATCTAAGGCACTATAGTAATTACGCATAGAATAATTGGGTATTATTATTACCAGTTACATAGTTTGCATACAATACAATACTATAAGAAGAAATAGGGACATTACCATTTAAGGCGAATTACGGATATAAGCCAAGAACATTATTATCGCCATATTAAGTAAAAAAGACGAGTAGCACAGCTAAGCAAAGAATAGAGATATTAATAAATCTTTATACAGACCTTAAAGAAACAGCTAAACTAGTATAAGAATAAATAAAAAGGTACTATAATACTAAGAGATCTAAGAGACCAGATCTTAAGGAGGGGGATAAAGTATAGCTACTACACAAAAATTTTAAAAGTTAATAACTAAGTAAGAAGTTAAACCATATTAGACTAGGACCTTTTAAAGTTAAGCAAAGAAGTTTATCAGTTATATATAAGTTAAACCTACCAGCCAAAATAAAAATCTACCCTATACAATATGTTGCAATGCTAGAGCCAGTATATAGGAATATTAAGCCACTAGTCTATAAGGCAGATATATATAGAGGATAAGAGAAAGACAAATAGCAAGTTTTAAAGATTATTAGTTATAAGGATATAGATAACAAAACATAGTATAAAGTAAAGTAAATAGGCTATAGTAAGACTACCTAGAAACCACTAAGCAACTTAAAAAACGCTATAGGAAAGGTATAGGAGTATTAAAAGAAAGTAGGTTAGGTAATATTAATAAAGAAGGATTACCAAAGAATGAGTTACCTAAGGGGGACCCAAAAGGAGCAATTACCAAGCTACTTAGAATTGTTTCCCTTATAGGAGGAGAGCCAATCCTTTTATTACCCAGCTTAGACAAACCCTATTAAACTAGTTTCCACTTCTTAGAACAGACCTTCTTACGGACACATTTAAAACATTAAAGATAAGTATAAGCTAAACGTTAAGCTTTAAGGACGCGTGCGGACTCTTCTAAGGCATATTAAACCGCAAGCAGCGTAGAGGCCAGCTTACTATTAAGCTTTATAGCAGCAGATTAAACACAAGACCCTATAATAAGTTACTTAGGGAATATAAAGACTATTAGGAGTTATAGGACGCGTATACTTAGCGTTAGAGATAGAGCGAACATCGTAGGATAATTAAACGTTTGCTTTAGTGCACTCTAAGTAAAAGGAGGGTTATTAGGACAAAGGACTTGCCAACATAACGCATACCAACCCCTCTTTAGCGCAACGAGAGCAGGGGATCGCTATTACTTTACTAAGTAATAGTATAGAGGAAACCATATAAAGGCGACGCTTAACCCAGAAAAAAGAAGAAGAAGCTTTAGGTATAATAAGCAAAGATATTAACCAGACTAATTAAATGGACATTATACCTCTAGTAAATAACTTAGAGATATTAGGAATCTTTAAAGATAAAGATAAAGAGGAGGGAGATAGTATTACGGACGCTTTAAGTACAATATTATAACTACTTAGAGAAGAGTTGTAGGAAGCTAGTTGGTTAATACAGGCATGGTCCAAAATAGATCTGGTAGAACTATATAATAAGGAATAGTAACCAAGGTTATGTGGCGTTAAACGTATTAACTATATTAAACGGAAGGGACGTTACGTTTAATATAGATAACACGTACCTTATATATAAGAGAGGATTTCTTAGGTGTATAGTTGTGTATTTAAAGGACCTTAGTCCCTACTATAGATAGTTCTCTCCTTATAGTAAATCTTAGAATACAATTGGAGTTAATCTGTTGGGCAACCACTCTACCAGTTATTATTATATTGTTATTTTATTCTTACCTATATACCCAGCCCAATAACAGAACCCACTATAGTCTAAGCTACAAGGTTCCGTTACATATATAAAATTGCGAAAATTAAAGTTAAGCGCTATAGAGTTCCGCACTAAAGGCCCTCAGACAGCAGGGCAAACTTAAGGTCAGTAGATAGCTGATTGGTTAAAAAAAAGTGGCGTTTTCTTAGGCGGAGACTAGTGACATTTTAGTATTAGTGAGTGCGCCTTAAGTTCTGCCCTTGCCGTCTAAGTCGCTTACTGAGATAAGCCTCGTTGAATGATTGGCAAGCCTGCAAATAGGGTGTACCAACAATTCTGCAATGCAGCATTTGCGAACCACAACACCTTGCAATGGACCTTTGATGTTTTTGGGAACTTGCTCACCTCGCCGGCCACAAAACACGGGATGACGCGCGGTCTGGGTTTCTTCCCTAAGAGGGACGATGGACCAGCACAGTACACCAACTGGCATTTTAAGCTTGATTGGGCACCGAAAGAGAATTATGACCCGCTGAAAGACGCGTGCTACATAGACTGCTGGCAGACTTTTGAGGCACTGGCTGCTTCGACGTGCGGGCAAAAAGGCGACGGTCATAATATGATGTCCCAATGGGGACAGGCTCACGTTGGATGCGGGCTTTTTGGATATACTGTTGAGGGAATTGCGCTTGCTTCTTAGGATATCTGATATTACTGAGCTCTCAGATCTTGGCTGGTCCAAGGGATGGCGCTTTGGTTAGAACGAGGGGTCTTTCACATTCAGTTCACTACGTTGGGTTTCTTTGCTCTATTTGGGTTTCCGATGCAGGAGTCTCTGTCACTTGGTCTTTGTAAAGTAATGGTACGCTATAACATCCCGGTCACTGCTCTTCCATAATTGATTCCTGAATTGTACTCACTTTCCCAGCCTCCCTCCAATTCTGAAGATTGATGAAAGCGTTCCCCTGACACTCTTCCACACTTGCGAAAGTTTTAGCTTCAAATTTCTCCTTCAGAACAGCCGCCTTTTCGTCCATGTCCCTACACAACCGTAGTCTGTTCTCATCATCTGGGACAAAACTGTCGCTATCCGGGCCATAACCATAGAGAGTTGTGTCGAACTCCGACACTACAAGCCCACCGCTGCTCGGCCACGCTACTCTCACCCACAACCTCTCTTTTAGCTCCGGTTCCGGCTCTTCACCTTCTTCAAGCAAAAGGATGCAATCCTCTTCATGCAGCTCCGCGCCTTTCAGCAGCGAAAAGCGAGCGCACGAGCTCCACCACTTCGCACCAAGAAGTAGTATCTGCTCACAGAACGCGTCTTCGTCGTCTGGGCTCTCATATCGTTTCATGACTGGGTGCAGGCGATCGAGACCGAGATATTCAAAATCCGGCGCTGTGGCGTTGTCGAGAATTATGACACCACCTTTGGATGGCCAGCCGTAGATGGTGATGTCTGGAGTCGCGAAACAACATCGGCGAGTAAAATCGCGGCTAGCATCGTAGATGTTCGTGAGTACACCGAGTCCCTTTCGAGGGTTGTCTGAAATTTCGCTAGGAGCTGGTGGCGTCATGATTGTGGCGGTGATTTTGCTGACGAGGTCAGAAATCTTGACTAGCGTTTGAAAATGATGTTGTACTGAGAAGCGGCGGTCGATATAGGTTCCTGATAAGACTCTGGAGGGTTCAATATTAGGAGACTTAGAAAGGAATGTATTTGATCACATTACTGACATGAGACTGGCGAGAATGATAGCTGTGCTGATATATCGTGCTTCACTGACCCAATCTACCTGCTGCAGATTATCGGTGGCGGAAGTGAGCACGTTGTAGAGGCAATCTTTGAATGCGGCACAGCAGGCTGACAGTGAGTTCATTGATAATCAGACTAGGAAACGTGAAGATAGAACGTTATATTGCTCCTAGTGCATCTCGGAATACCTGTGCTTTATGCTTTGTATACGTAGCCGCTGCAGGCATGGATTGATGAAAGGAAATAGTTGGTAGATTGGAGAGAGAGTACGAAGGTATCCGCCTCATTCCTTCATTGTTACGTAAGCAACCTTTAAGTGGTGGGCATCTTCCTTCCATGCCGTCTCTCTCTTTCATTCAATCGAGGCAAGTCTAAAGCTCAATAGAGACCGGGAACCATAGCGCATTTCGAAAAGCCTAGCAAGATTCTTGATAGAGAACGTCTATTTAAGTGACCTTCTTGCACAATCACTGTATATCGACATCACTTTCGCGAATATTCCGGTATCGAAGAAACCATATACTGTAGTGGAGATCTCCAATACATATACTGTCACTAGAGAGTCAAGCTTTGCGCGATAGCGGCCGCTAAGATTTGCCGACGTTGTTGAGATATTTCGGGGAAGTTCTTACAATTGCAGGAATCGGAGCCCACCGAGCCCTATTTGCAATACTTGCCGTTTCGAGCCGCTCTTTATTGACTGAGTCACTGATAATTCGACTAAAGATCTAGGACAACGTACGACCTTGGAGTAATTAATCTTTATAGTGTTCTGTCGCAGGGTAGCGGAAAATCAAAACGATCCTTATCGATACGATACGCGAGATCATACTGAGACTCACCACCCGACGCACGGCCCACCCGACGCACAGTTAACACCACCTTCTATCGCAAATCCATCAAATCCATTCCAAACCGATTCAAAATACGATGTCTAGCACATTGAAGAGCTGCGTAAGCTATCTGCAACCCGTTCTAAACGTATTCTAATAGTTTAGGCCGCCTATAAAGCCTACCTAAAAATGGATAGGCTTCCTAAGGGCGTTAATGCTTTCGTTGTGGTAAGTAGTTTTAAACATATTTAGAATGCGTTCCTAATATAATACTAGCGTGGTAATAAGGTAGATTTAACCATAGGGGAGGTTTTCTATTAGTATAATATCTTGCCTAATCTAGAGAATCCGGTACTATATAGGGTAAGTAGATAAGTATATTGGGTTTATAATACATTGCTAATATGTTTATAACGTGTTTAGAAAAAGGTTAGAGATTATAGCGCCCTTAAAAACTATATAAAGAAGCATAGTATTAGAATAAGGAATATTAGAAAGGGAGGGGCTCCATCTATTAAGAAGTAGGAAGAAGTAATAGGTATATATATTCTAAATGTGTTCTTAATATATTTATAACTAGTTACTAACTCATTACAGCTTTCTATTCCACTATTATGGCTATATATAATTAAAACGTATTAGGAACCACTTTTAAATATAATCCTAGTAGTCTAGGCCACTCTACTACTGCCTAACCCCTCTATACTCCTACCCCAGTGTAATGGTGCTAGGGCGCGTTACCTGCCAAATTCTACTATATTCTGCTACCTGGCATACCGTCTAACACTATCTAATACTGTTTTTTACTATTTGCTCGCCTACTATTGGCTTGTCTACTGTTAGCGCCTTGGCGGCCCGCGCTACCTATTTGTTTATATAAGCCCTCGCGGCCACCTTTCCTCCTCCTTAGCTTAGTATCTTTATTAAATAGCAATCCACAAGCTTCGGTTTAGAGGCATTTATGCGAGCCGTTCTATTATACTAAGCTCTCCCTACACTGTCTAGGAAGGCCTTAATAATATCCCACCCTAAAAGAAGACCTTTGTCTGCAATAACGCGTTAACGCGTTATACTTAGACATTAAGAAACTCATACTACTACGCCTAAGAAGGCCCTAACAATATCCTATTTTTAGAGGCTAGACTGTACTTAACCTGCACCCCTAAAAGAACCCTAGAATTAAAACTAAATTATATAATTCTAATAATCCTTAGGAATCCAATAATGGCACCTAAAGTGAGCTTATTTAAAAGGCCTATCTCTACCTAAGAGGAATATAAGATCCAGTTAGGATTAGAAATTAAAGATAATAATAATGTTATAAATATACATAAGCAGATTTGTGCCCTTGCAGCCAATTAAAAGGTTAATTGTCTTTAAGCCTAAAGTATATAAGAGACTCTAAAGGAGATCCTAAAAAGCCTTACTGCCTTATAAAATAGCCTAGCCTCCCCTTTATAAAGCCTTAGTTAACCTATTTGCTTAACTAAATGTAATATACTAGAGAGTATAGACACAATAATAAAATAATTTGTCGGTATTACCTAAGTGCACTTGATTGGCCTATTAACTGATGGATTTGTTCTTGTCTAATAGGTAGAGAAAGCAGAGGATCGTAAGGATCGCGGTGCCTAAGTAGGGGGCTGATGAGTCATCATAAGGATGACTAATCAGAGACACGAATGACCACATAACCTCTGTCCATATATTCCGACATAATTAAAGTCTATTAAGCCTTTTAACCCTTAACCACTATCTAACGGGATAGACCCTGCCTTTAAGAATTAGAGGATCTAAGTATAAGGAAAGCTCCGCGTTAACTATAATTATTTTACCTCTAAAGAATCTAAAATGTTCTACCTCTTTAGTTGAACTATTAGGGATGCCTAGTAATACCTTTAAGCTAAGTTTAAGGATAAGTTACCTATTTGGTTTATATCTATTAATAAGATAATATAGTATCTAGCTGCTATTTATGTTAATCCGGATAAAGTATAAGATACCCGTTATAACTATAACCGCCTAATAATAAAACCTAACTAATCCTTTACTAAGTTTTAGACCTAATTCTTATACCTAGCAGGCGAAGGCTAGGTCCCCCTTAAGAACTACTGTTTAGACCTATATAATAAGCTAATAGTCTAACTATAAGAGAAGATTATGGTAGCCTTAGATAACCTACTAACCTACTAAAGGCTTATAACCTAATATTTGCTACTAGATTTAGAACTAAAATAAATTAATGCTTATTCTAATTAACTAAAGAGGTCCTATAATAACTAGAACCTATCCGCTATACTAACAGAAGCTAGCATTAGAAGATAAACCACGACCACCCTTATACTAAAAGCGGTCACAACTACCTACCCATAAGCCTCGTCCAAATCACCATATACTACACCTTTAGCCAATACTTATTGCAACACCCTAATTAACCCTGCTATAGTTATATGCTTTAATTATAGAAAGGATAGTTACTTTGCTTTATCCTGCCTAGAGCTAAAGAATATAGGTAATATTAAGGAGATAGAGGAAGAAGAAACGTCTAATAAGTTAGAAAAAAAAGAACCTTAGGGAAAGACTCTTTTCTAGGGTACCCTATTAATCTTAAGGAGATTAATCTAAGTTAGCTAATAGGTAGAAAACACTTTATAGTTCTATATATAGTATCTTAAAATAGATATAGAGTTAATATAACTGCCCTTATTAATACTAGAGTAAATAGCTTTGCCTTTATAAACACTGCTTATATAAATGATGTTACTAGGTTCTTAAATATAAATGCTACCTAACTAAAGAAGCCTGTTTAAGTAAAAGGCTATAATAGCTAAGTTGGTAAGCTAGTTACCTATGTCTTAAAGCTATATATCGCTATTAATAGACGGCGCCAATTTGGTATCCCCTTCTGTATCCTAGACCTAGGGTCCTATAATATAATCCTTAGCCAGAAATGGATGTCCTACTTTAATATTTAGTTAAATATTTAATAAAGATAGTTTATCTAGCTAGAGAATAGACTGAAACTGCCTTCCTTTATTAAAGAAATTTAGACCAACTATAAGACACTAGCCGCAAGGGTTAACCCTATCTATTAGTAGGATGTTAGAGATTGTGACCTAACCTTTGCCTAAGAAGATACCTACTATAAGGCTAGTAGGAACTCCGTACTAACAAAGATACTCTCCCAAAGCAATACGTTTAAAGAGGACTCTATATATAGAAGCGGGACAGAAAGCGGCGTAGATAATGTCTAAATTATATAGATCTAACTGGTATGGAAAAGAATGTACCAATAGGATATAAGGGATAACCTTTAAAAAATTTAATAGGAGCTAGAGGGAGTAATAATAACGCTAATACCCTAAAAGCCCCTAAAGCTATATATGCCCCTATTATCTGTAAGAGTGCAGTATAGGAGAATTGAATGAGCGACTTGATTGTAAATCTATGGAAATCAGGTGTAATATATATATAAGATTGAGTACAGGCAACAGAGACAGGTAGTAAGAAATACAAGATATACGAGGGTAGTGCTGACGCTGTCTTGGAGCCTTCCAGGCTGCAGTCTTATAGCTCGGCCAGTATTGGTAGTCTGTTACACACCCCCCCAGATTTAACGGTGTAGTTAAAGCTATAGAAAAATAAAAATGAAGGTAGAGACTATACTAAAATAGGGAATTTGGGATACAATTTAGGAGTAGTAAGGGGATAGGGTGATATTCAAGAGTCTTTATCAGACGATGTGGTAGCAATTTAATGTTAAATATCCACCAAATTTAATTGCTTTATCCATGCCTCGTACCTTTAATAGGGTAAGATTTTAGTAAGGCCGTCAGTAGGCATTTTGGCTGTAGGAACCCATTGGACGTCGATCTTTTTATCTTAGACTTCCTGTCTAAGCCAGTGCTGATAGACGTCGATATGTCAAAGCTTGGTATCAAGTTTTAGTGTATCCTGTCTTAGAAGGCGTACGGTTTGCATATTGTCGCATAGCAGGGTAAACTCGCGTTCTAAATTGAAGCCGATTGCCTCAAAGAAACGCTGCCACCAGATAATCTCAATAGCAGCCATAGACAGGGAGAGAAGCTCCGCCTCGGTAGTTAAACAAGTCACTAATCTCTATAGGGACACCTTCCAGTTAATCAGTCCTCCAAATAGCATAAAAAGGTATCCTTAAGAGCTCCGTCTGGTGTCTTTTTGGTCCGCGAATACTGTGTTAGATGCTCCGTAAAAGGTAACGTCTTCTCCTTTAGGGTTTCTAAAGTAGACGTGGGCTCTAAATACTTCGCCAGAGTATTCAATAGCTGTCGTTTTTGTTCTAAGGCAGTAGGCAATAGCTTAATTAGCTGCATCAAGGTGCTTTTAATTTGGATTAGTAAGGAATTCGGCCAGCTTAGAATGCGTCTTTATAATATTAGGTCTTCTAAATACGGCAAGGTGCGCAAGGGAACCAACTCGTTGCTAATAGGCTAGAGTTCTTTAAGGGTTCGTCTACTGGTTGGACGGAGTTAGTTCTTCAGCAGGAAGTAGTAACTTAGGAAATCTTCCTAGTAGTTAAATATTAAATCGATTGGCTATCTTTTCGATATAGAAATCTTAGCAGAGCCAGAGCTTTCTGCTTGGTCGATCTCGTTCAATTCAAATTTCTAAAAACCATTATAGGTCTCCTAGTGCACGGATCTTGTATTAGTGTAGCAATTTGGCTTCAAATTCCTATAGTCTTAAAAGGTCCTTTTTGGCAACCAGAATGGCAATATCGTCTACATAAAAGAAGACAATAAGTCGTCCATTGGTGTAAAGGCAGTTAGTACCTAAGATAGGTTTTAATCCAAATTTAGCCAGTGTATTAGTAAGCTCTTTATACCAAAGTAGTAGTAAGACTTTTAATCCGTATAGCGCCATAAGTAGCTTTAGGATATGTCCGTTGTAATTAAAGCCTTCTAGGCAGTGATAGTAGACTGGCTTGTCTAGTCTTACATTCATAAATGCGTTTATAGCGTCATACTATCAAATCTCCAAATTGAATGCGGCTGCTATAGCCATAAGGGCACGGAATATTCAAGCAGCTAGGGTTGCTGCATAGGTCTCTTCCTCAGTAATCTGCAGGTCTCCGCGGACACACAGTCAAGCTTTTAGCTTTTGTAGGTAGCCGTCGCTATTAAACTTATATTTAAAGACCCATTTCAGCAGAAGGATCTAGTTGTTGCTTACTTCTTCCTTTAGTACAGCCTTAAATGTCCCTCAGCGTTTTAGGTCGTTATATTCTTTCTCTATAGCCTTTTAAAAACTAGCAGTCAAAGGGTGCTTTCTTAGCTCTTTAAGGTTCCTTAATTTAGAAGGAAGATTATCTTAATATAGAGATAAGGATAAGGATCTAGTTCGGCTAATATCCTTAACTAGTCCTATGGCAAAGCTAGCATAGTAACCAAATAGGGTAGATATATTGGCTAGTGCTGTTTCGTACGCTTGGCGTCGAATTCATTTAAAACCTTCTAGTAGGATAAGGTCGGCAGAAGGATTAGCCAAGACTTCGTTAGCTCATGGAGCTGTATTGGTTACTCTATTAGATAGTTCTGGTAAGCTTAACTAGGTAGAACCTATTTCGATTATATCCTCAATATCATCTTAAGGTCCTCCCGGTATAGTATTTGTTTCTGGCAGATCTAGAGATACCGTTCTGCTAGGAGTCAATAACTGCTCAATATCCTTTATAGGGAGGTCTGCTAAATTGCTTAATGTAGTCGTTTAATCTACATTTAAGGTAGGTCTATATAGGACAGATTCGTCCTTAGATTTGTCCTTATAGAGAGGTTCTAGTAGACTAATTATCTAGATAGTGTCTTCTAATACTTCCTTTAGTAGGTAGTTAATATTCTAGCCCTTAGGGTTATAGAACAAGGTCTTGTTAAACGTAATATCTCTAGTTTAGATAACTTTGCGGAGACTTAGAATCCAGATTTAGTAGATATTGGTTAAATTATAGCCGACCAAATATCTAATTAACGCATAAGGAGCTAGCTTGTCTCCCTTTCTAACATATTTATTTAGCATATAGGTCTTGCAACCATATACATGCATATGGGTAAGTAATGGCGGCTTTCCATAGGTAATCTTATACGGAGTTCTCCATCCTAGTTGCTTATTTAGGGTTTAATTAAGTACGTATCCAGCAGTAAGGAAAGCTTCTAGTCCTAGAGATAGGGGTAAGGATGCTTCTAGCTGCATAGCCCTTAATCATTCCATAAGGGTTCTTCCTAATTATTTAGCTCCGCTATTTTATTCCTTAGTATCTAGTACTTAGCATTTAAAAGTGACGCCTTCGTCTACATACTATATCTATAGGGTGTCTCCTATTTGTCTAAATACTCGGTTATTATCGCTCTAGAAGAAGACGACGTCTTAGTAAAATTATGTTTTAATTAAACGGTAAGTCTTATAAATGGTAGATAGGATAGTAGCTTTGTCCTTATTCTTGGAGGTAAACATAAAGTTAAATTTAGAATATGTACAGTAGAAATGCATAATGTATCTATTGCTATTGTATCCAGTTACTCCAAGGTTAATAATATTAAATGCTAGCCGTTCAAATGGTTAAGTGGCTGGAAATTCGTGTTTTTATCTTCAAGAGATCTGCTATATATACTTTACTAACAAGTAAGTTTCACATTTAATTTTAAGCGGTGCTTATTTAGTAGTTAATTTAGTAAGCTCTACGCCATTAACATGCTTAAGAAGCTGCTTAATAGCAGCAGGTCCTGCATAGCCGAGAATTTTATACTATTTTGTAGCTGTGGCTCCGATTAGTTTACGGGCCATTTAGCTTAGCTAAAATCTTCCTATTAAGAAGGTCAATTAAGTTGTTAAATCTAGGGTAATTGTAGGCTCTCTATGCATCAGTGCCCAGTGGCCCCCTAGTTGTTTCACATAGCATACTGTTTCGCCAGTTGCTAGACAGTATAGCAAGTTTCGTCCTAAGTCAAAATGGATATCATTATTAGTAGCTCTTAAAAGTGCTACAATATTTATAAAAAAGGTAGGTGCTAGTGCTATATGGGATAGCTTCATTTTTAACTTCCCAGTAGGTGTATTAATAGTAATAGTTACTATTCCGTAAGCTTAAATCTTTTTAAAATTTCTACCAGTAATCAGGTAGTTATCTTCTACAGCTAGGTATAAAAAGGTAAAGTCTTCTTTATTATTACAGACATAGGTATCTGCACCAGGGTTAAGTATCTAGGTGTTTAGGAGTTTAAAAGGAGTTTAACTAGTACTAAACACAGCAGCATGGCTAGTTGGTGTGGTAGAAGCTAAGGTTTTAGAATTAAAATTAATTGTAGATTCTATATTCTTCTAATTATTTTCCTTTACTTCCTGTTCTCTTTTTTAAATCCAGTTAATGGCGCGCTTAATCCAAGGTATAGACAAGATCATTTTATCTACCTTCTTCTAGATATCTGCCCTTAGTCTCCATTCTTAAGGGCGCTTATGCTTAGCAATATAGTAGCAGTCACTAAATCAATGTATAAGGCCGTATATGCATTCCTTATGCCATCTCAAATTTGAATTTAAATTGCTATTGAAATTAGAATTAACATTAGAGTCTGAATTGGAATTGGAATTGTTTTAAAGGGTTGCAAATACAGAGTTATTAGCAGTCGAGGTAGAAGAGGACGATGCTTGCTATATACGGTAGTGCTCCTTAAATTCCTCAATAAGGTCAATAATAGATGGGGCCTCTTTATCTTTCCGTTCTTTTCTAATAAGGTCTACTTCTAGCGCTCCTATAAAACTAGAAGAGATGGGTTTAATGGCTTATATAAAATTGTAGTGGGGTCTAAATCCCTAGACGTCTGGTAGCTCTAATTATTCTACCTACTTATAGACATTCCTCCAGCTGTTTAACCATTTTTTAATACTCTATTTTTTATTATAGGCTTTAAAAGCCGTGTATTAATTTAGAACGTTATACTTTTAACCTAACGTAGTAGGGGCAAGTGCTTTCTTAAGTGCTTTTAGCCGTTTGTATACTGTGTCGAGGCCGTTAATAAGAGGGAGGTAGGATACCGATGTTAATTAAACGATATAGTTACTAACATCGCTTATAGCCTGCTCTTTCTTCTGGTGTATGCGAAGGTCGTCCTTATACTCTGCGTAGATTTGGTTATATGCAGTAAGCTAGGTTTAGTCTAGCTGTGCTACCAATGTAGCTGCAGGAAGTACGTCCGCAGGTATAGGTCGCTTTAGTAGTTCTAGGCTCAGAAGCTTATCTTTCTTCTTTAATGGGTCAATATACTACTATACCCCGTTTATTTTAGCAGTATCTTAAATAATAAAGAACCATTAAAGCCAATCAGATGGCTGGTTGAGGATGAGGTTAATTTTAGATAAAGACTCGCTTATATTGGTCGTCATTTTAAAAAATTTAACAGATTAGGCAGGGTCTAGGTTAGCGTCTTGGCGAAACCTTATTTTAATATTTTAATTCGTTAGTTTGTTCTGGTACGTTCTGGTATATTTATTAAGCTTAATCGTCCATTCGTTTAATAGGTAAAGAAGTTTAAGACACTTGCAAAGGTAGTAAAAGTAGTGACTTCTTAAATAAGGTAGTATTTAATTGGTTAGCAGGTGGTGCAATCCGGGGTCATAACTGTAAAAGTGCAGTGTGGGAGAATTGAATAAGCGACTTAATTGTAAATCTATGGAAATCAGGTGTAATATATACATAAGATTAAGTACAGGCAACAGAGACAGGTAGTAAGAAATACGAGATATACGAGGGTAGTGCTAACGCTGTCTTGGAGCCTTCCAGGCTGCAGTCTTGTGGCTCGGCCAGTATCGGTAGTCTGTTACAAATTATGTAAGCAATCTGTCTCCCTTTTGTGTTTTAAGACCATAACTACAAAGGATATGGCCTGCCTCTACGTTAACAATATCTATTAATTCTATAGTGCCCCTAAATTAATTATCTCTAACTATAGTCCCTAGTTTATATTAGATTTCTAGAATAAATTCTACCGTATCCTTAGGATTAAGATTAAGCTCTCTACTATATTTTACCCCTAAACTAATGGTTAAACTAAGATTATAAACTAGTATCTTAACTAATGACTATGTCTCTTTATGAACTACTATTAGGATAACTGGTTGGAATTACTACCTATAATAGACTACGCACAGCTTACACTCCCCTATAATAGTATAGGGATATCCCTATTTAAACTGCTCTATGGGTATGCACTATAAACGTCCTTTAATTGGGATAGGCCTACTAAACCCGCTACGGCCTGTGAACGCCTTAGTTATAAAGAGGCCTAGGCATTTGCTAAGAGAATGCATAGAGCCTAGGAGACTACTTAAATAATTATAAGAAAGGTGTAAGAGAAGAAGGAGTCTAATATAAACTAATATTATCGCGAGGTAGACTTCTAAGTGGGAGATAAGGTATGGGTGTTAATAAAGAACTAGAAAACCTAGAGGCTAAGCCGCAAGCTAGACCACTAAATGGCCAGCCTATATAAGACTCTTTAAAAGGTAGGATACTCTTTTAAGGTTAAGCTACTAGAGTTAATAAAGATCTACCCTATCTTCTCTCTAGACTGGCTATAAAAGGATATAGGTAATTTACTACCTAGACAGTATAATAACCCCCTACTACTAATCCAGATTGCAGAGGATAAAGAATAGAAAGTTAAAGAAATCCTAGCAGTAAAAAAGGTCTGTAATGTCTTAAAATACCACGCAAGCTGGGTAGGCCATAACGATGACCTAGAGTGGTACCCCGCATTTAATTTTAAGTACTCCCCCTATAAGTTACAGGACTTCTACCTAGCCTACCCTAACCTCCCTAGACCACTATGTAAATTAGATAGCTGGATTAAATGCTAAAAAGAAGGGTTAGATAATTATAATAATTTAGACAATAATAGGGAGCTTAGACAACGCCTAAGGGCAGGCTTTTTTAGGAA
>Ga0307507_10002183_pt1 | contig 41864 bp, 40 predicted proteins | sample 7_EM_MG_FD_207223 | JGI IMG/M metagenome (GOLD analysis project Ga0307507, IMG submission 207223) | Populus trichocarpa ectomycorrhiza microbial communities from riparian zone in the Pacific Northwest, United States - 7_EM | ecosystem: Host-associated > Plants > Roots > Unclassified | place... | reverse complement strand
AATATACTAGCTACAGTCTTAGTGCGCAATGCATTTAAATTATAATCTCTTCTTTTATTTAATTATAATAATTATAACTAGCTAACTACCGTATTAGGGGGCGAGATATAGCCTTAAAGTTTAAAGACACGTTTTTAAAACTAGTCCCTCTCTACCGGTCGCATCAAAACAATAGCCATACTCTACCACCACTACTCCGTTTCCTTCCAAATTTATAGAGGCGCCTCTTCTATCCTACAATAACCGGCTTACCCGGTTAAACTATACCCATACTACCGTCGTGTCGTATTCTGGCAGGCGACGCGGTCGTAGTGACGCCTTTAGGGTGCTAAGCTTTAAGCAGAGCGTCGAGCAGAGCGTCGAGCAGAGCTTCAATAGAACTTCAAGTGGAGCTTTAATAGAGCTTCAAGTAGAGCGTCGTGTAGAGCTTTAAGCAGAGCTTTGATGGAGCTTCAATGGAGCTTTGAGCAGAGTTTCAATAGAGCTTCAAGTAGAGCTTCAATAGAACTTCGAGCAGAGCCTCGTGCAGAGCTTCGTGCAGAGCTTCGAGCAGAGCTTCGTGCAGAGCTTCGTGCAGAGCTTCAGCAGAGCTTCGTGCAGAGCTTCGTGCGGAGCTTCGTGCGGAGCCACGTGCAGGCGTGCAGACGTGTAGATGTGCAGACGTGCAGACGTGCAGACGCTCGTACGGGCGATCAATTGCAGAGACTTTTGTAGAGATGATCGTATGGGCAATTGTTTGGACGTTCGTACAGGCGTTTGTATAGGCGATTAATTGATTAATCAATTGCATGGACGTTTGTATGGGCGTTCACACTGGCGTTCATGCAGACGATTGTAGTCTTAGTATATAGAAGTTGTATTTAGGCTTGTTTTTAAAGGCCTTATAAACAGCTTTATATAGGCGCTCGTGTAGGCGTTCGCGTAGGCATTCGTGTAGGCGTTCATATAGGCGTTTATGTAGGCGTTCGTGTAGGCGTTCATGTAGGCGTTCGTACAGACGTTTGTAGAGACGTTTATAAAGACATTAAGGGCACAATCAGGCTCTATTGTGGATGGATTCTATAGAGCGAGAGGAGGGCTTTTAAATGGAGGTATCAGCAAGCTGAGCGGTGGTATATTAGGGGGCGATATACCGCGTTAAAGGCGATACAACCGTCATCTACTAGGCAGGTGGCCTGCCTTTACAAATCGCGCCCATAATCTCTCAGACGCTTCGCAGAGGAATTAGGGTGGCAGGGGTAGCAGGGTGTAGCGCGGCGTTCTATTAGCTAATAAGTACCTATGAGTTGGAGCGACCGTTTGATTAGCTTATAAGTTCCTATGGCGCGGGCGGGGGCAGGGGGTAGCCGCCTCCTCAAATTCCTCGGCGAAGCGGATGAGTCAACTGAGATAACATATACCCCTCAAATTCTCCTGATGAATATCACGTGAAGGCAATCAGAAATTCGCGGGCCATTCGTACATTTGATCTCGACAATGTCATCCAGATTCCTCATTCAGCCAATTCAGCATGGAGACTCTTCAGAATGCCACTAATGAAAGTACCATTGGTGCGGGAGCTCCCGAGGAACCATTTCGCCTGCGGTCATATCAAGCTGAGATGGTGGAAGAGAGTCTAAGTGAAAATATCATTGTTGCAATGGACACAGGAAGTGGAAAGACGCACATGTAAGTATACACACTTGACCTAAATCTTTGGTCTAAATTTCTTTCTAGAGCTCTTGCCCGAACAGCTGCAGAACTAGAAAATTGTAATCCTGATAAAGTAAGAAATATCATGTCCTCCGGTCAGCCTGATTTCTGATACTACTCACTCAGCTTGTTTGGTTTCTCGCCCCCACCGTCACTTTATGCCACCAACAATATCACGTCTTTCGCACGCATTTACCTGCATTTGGAGTCCGATTCCTCAGTGGAGACGACGACGTTGACCGTTGGACAGATCAAGTTATCTGGGACGCCGTGCTCAAAAATATTCGAGTCGTTGTGTCTACACACGCGGTGCTGCTTGACGCTCTTTCTCACGGCTTTGTCCAAATTACACAATTGGCACTAATGATATTTGATGAAGGTATATTTCAACAGCACAGCGTTTACTTTCAGAGCATATGCTAATTCCTGATAGCCCACCATTGCACGTTGAAACATCCAGCAAACCAAATCATGAAGCGATTCTACATGCCTTTAGCTCTGACTAGTCAGACAAACTCTATACCTAAGATTTTAGGGCTCAGCGCTAGCCCCGTCATCAATGCTAAGGCAGGAGGTCTTCAGTATGTTCGCCTCACGGTTGATGAGTAGTATTCTAAGCCTTTACAGAACCATCGAACAAAATCTAAATGCTATTACTAAGACACCCAAGATCCACCGCTCTGAGTTAATACGCTTTGTCCACAGACCCGAGCTCACCAAGGTCATATATCTATCAACCCAGGTTGGTGTGTTGAGATCTCCGCCTTTACTGAGCTCTCTTGAAAATATTCACTCAAAGCTTGATATCATGCAAGACCCTTATGTGACAGGTTTAATCGAGAGTGTCAAGAGTGGTGATATACACGCGCCCAAGAGATTACACAAAGTTCTTGTAGACCAAGATACGTACTGTCGAAAGCAGCTGAAAGTTCTTATTACCAGAACAAAAGACATACACAATGAGCTCGGTGCTTTCGCTGCGGATTGGTATCTCCGACAATGCATCATGAAATACACTACTATGCTACAGCAGTCCGGCCAGCAGTTTAATCAATGGGTTGGCGCGGAGAAGAAGTATCTTCAGGAAATTCTACAGAACGTTCTGCTAGACGACGCGGCCACCCCTCTACCGTTACTAATGGAACATGTATCTCCAAAGTTACAAAGCTTGATTGATGCCTTGATTACACAATCTTGCCCGGGTTTTACGGGTCTCATTTTCGTAGAGCAAAGAGCGGCTGTGGCTGCGCTCGCCCAACTGCTTGCTATACACCCCAGGACACAACCGCTCTTCAATGTGGGCACTTTTGTCGGCACCTCTACATCCTCAAAACGCAAAGGAAATATAGCTGATCTTGCAGAGCCTCGGAATCAGCAACAAACCCTAGATGATTTTCGTCAAGGGAAAAAGAACCTCATAATAGCGACAAGTGTACTCGAGGAGGGTATTGATGTATCTAGTTGTCACATTGTCATTTGTTTTGAACCACCGAAGAATCTCAAGTCCTTCATTCAGCGCCGCGGCCGAGCCAGGAAGGAAGAGTCAAAGTACATTATCCTTGTACCCGATTGTGGTTCAGCTTTAGCTTCTCCAGATAGATGGCATGATCTTGAAGAAGAAATGAAAGAGGCCTATCTAAATGACCTGCGCGAGATCAAATCCGCAGAAGAAAGAGAATTAGTCGAGGAGAATGAAGATCTACTATTTCGTATTGATTCAACAGGGTACGTTTTAATTAATCTAATTATCTACTCAGAGGTTACTATTTTTGCCTAATCAGAACTATCTCAAGGCCCATTGAATGGTCTCGGACTGCTTAGAACTTACAACTCCCTCCTTATAGATGATTCGACTTCGCGCTTTAGGACCGTTCCATAGATACCAGTACACACCATTATTGAGATAATTCACACTAACTTTGAGCCTTTAGTGCCCTTTTAACACTCGACAATGCCTCACAGCACCTCCACCATTTCTGCGCACTTCTACAGTCAAGTTCGTATATTGACATGAGGCCAGAATTCTCTTTTGATCAAGACACCGATGACATGATAACGGCTACCGTTACCCTTCCCATATCCGTAGATGCTGCCGTCAGGACAGCTAAGAGTTCAAGATACTGGCGAACAGAACGTAACGCTAAGAAAGACGCTGCGTTTCAAGCCTATAAGGCTCTGCATGCTGCTGGCTTAATCAATGATAATCTGCTGCCTCTACTTGACCAGCAAGGCGAAAAGCCGGAATTCAATGTATCCGACGATCGCCCTTCGCTCATTCTAACAGCACCAAGGCTAGACCCCTGGATTAGTGTCGCAGAGCAGCAGCTCTCATCTCCTAGCACCTATCACAGAGTGCTTCTCAGTCTCGTGTCGCCCGCGGAGAAGCCTTTGAAGATAGTCATGCTAATGCCTGTTCAAATGCCCTACATACCTCCTGTGGTCCTTCATTGGAATGAGACAAAGAAATATGTAGTCACTGCATGGCCGCTTGATGATAAGACATATGAAGCTGAAGAAATACAAACTATGCAAGCTATCACTCGAAAGCTTCTCTGCTCGGTTTACGGAAGCCGTATGACGGAAGAAAGATATGGCTTTATTTCACTCTTTGTTCCTGGTGGGCCACTAGAACCTTGGACTTTTGAGCAAATCCTTCATTGGCATTACTCTACCGAAGGCTCTCGGCCCATCCTGGACCTATCCAATGCTAATTTATCTCAACCGGACGACTTCGGGGTTGTTCATGAAACAGGAAAAGCGGGCGCTTTCATCTTTAAAAATATTAGGCTCCCCGAGAGTGAATCAACCGTTGAAAGTGTAAACCTGGAGGAAGGCCCTCAAGTTGAGGTCTTAAAATTTCCCAAACGAAGAGATTTTTTGCATCGCATCCCTGACCGAGGGGCCCAGGTAAACGAGGCATATACTGCAGTTCGGAGCATAGATGCTAGAGATTGCTCTATTAGCCTGCTTCCTGCTTCCTTTGCTATCTTTGCTCTCTTCATTCCATCTATCTTGCATCGTTACGAGATCTTTCTGATTGCAGAAACTCTGCGGACTACAATTTTGGCACCGGTCTCTTTCCCTCTCTCTAGTCTAAGTCTTCTGGTCACAGCTACGACTGCATCATCAACGAATGAAAGCTGTAACTACCAAAGAATGGAGTTCCTCGGCGATTGTATTCTAAAAGTTTTAACTTCACTCTCGCTCATGGCAGCACATCCGAATTGGCCTGAGAGTTACCTCACCGCCGCGAAGGGACGTACAAATTCAAATGGTTTCCTGGCCAAAGCTACTCTAGCCATAGGGCTTGATAAGTTCATTACCACGAAGGCATTCACTGGAGCGAAATGGCGTCCACGATATTCTCAGGACATTCTTTCGAGCGAGAATCAAGAAAAGGAGAAGCCCCTACGCTCCACGAAGCTGCTCGCTGATGTTGTAGAATCGCTAATTGGTGCTTGCTACATCGAGGGTGGACTATCGAAGGCTATTACATGCATCCAAACGCTTCTTCCCACCGAACCTTGGATTGAGCCTACCGAATGTCGGGCGCTCCTGTTCGATGCTGCTCCATCTCACCCTTCTCCGACCCATCTTTTGGCCGTCGAAAATCTTATTGACTACAAATTCACAAAGAAATGCCTTCTCCTTGAAGCTCTGACCCATGCATCCTACGTTGGCCCTGCAGATACCGCAACCTCTTCGTATCAACGTTTAGAATTCCTTGGCGACGCTATTCTCGATTATATAGTTGTGAAGCGCCTCTATACCCACATTCCCGAGCTCTCGCACCAAAAAATGCACTCGATCCGGACCGCCATGGTCAACGCATCTTTCCTAGCCTTCCTCGCCTTCGAGGCCACCGTGCTCGAAGAACAATTCAGTATAACCATCAACCCAGTCGGCCAGCCGACTCCAAAACCAGCACCCGTCACCAAAGCTCTCTGGCAATTCCTCCGCTACTCTTCCCATAGCATCTTCGGCCAGCAGCAAGCCGCTGTGGAACGACATAAGGCGTCTCGAGACGAAATTCTGCACGAGTTGCAGCACGGCGAGAAGTACCCATGGCACCTGTTCGCGCGCACTGACGCGGAAAAGCTCTTCTCTGATATCGTCGAGAGCGTCATTGGCGCCGTGTACGTCGATAGCCGTGGTGACATCTCGGCATGCGAGCGCTTTATCAGGAAGCTCGGGATCTTGGATTCTTTGGAGCGGGTGCTTAGGGATAATGTTGATTGTCTGCATCCTAAAGAGCGACTGGGACATCTGGCTGTCAGTGATAAGGTCAAGTATGTGCCTATGGGAAAGGTGGAAGATGGCCGTTATAAGTGTCAGGTAAAGATGGGCAAAAAGGAGATTGGGGGTGTGGCTGAGGGGAGGGGGAGGGTGAATGCTGAGACGGAGGCGGCGTGGAGGGCCGTGGGGATTTTGGAGGGAGAGGGAGGCGTGCAGCTTGAAGTGTTCGATGGCGCTGAAGCGTTCGATGGCGTTGAAGCAGAGGTAGGAGAGGCCTCAATGGAGGTGGAGGACTCAAGAAGCAGAAAACCGGCTGAAGAGAACTGGAAAATTGATACTGAGTGAGACACGGATTCTTGGGAAATTGCCTTTTTATATGAAACTCGCGTTGGAAAGATGGTCTTCAAGAGGGTCAGCGGCCGATTACGAAATGAATCATGAATTTGATAGAATTTAGCGTAGCTTCATGCTCCTGAAACTATTTCACTCCCTATCCAAAAGACTATTTGCTAACTTCTGAAATTTTCCACCTCCTATTAATTTGCCTTGAAACTTAGACTAACGACGCGAGATAGGAGTTACTACCTAAACCAAAAAAACGATGAAATACCATTCTGTCCCTAATGCAAAGATAACGAAACAAATCCAACAAACACAATGCGGATAACGGCAAACCTGTCACACCCCTCCTCCCCACTCTCAAAGCGGCACAATCTTCCCATTTACGCACTGCGTCCCCGCCGCCACCCCTCCCATATCGACCCAGCCTCCCTGATCACAAATGCTAAAGTCACTCAGCCCATTACACATAACGCTCCCATCCGGCGAGCAGCTGCCCTGCGGCCTCGCCCTCACGTACCGGTCATCGCGATAGAACCCGGACGGCACAAGCGGGCAGGTTTCCGACCCCCAATTCGGGCCCTGCGACCAGCCTGGGATCGGACCGTTAGGCAGGACAGGTCCGGGGCCCATTGGGAAGCCTTGCGGATTTGGAGCGGCGGCCGCGCCGCGCGCTTTGTGCGGGGATGTGCTGGGGGAGAGGAAGGGCAGGCACATCATCCCGCTGGCGACGGCGCGTGAGGTGCCATAGGTCCAGCCTGTGTTGGTTTGGATGCAGGTTAGGAAGCTGGAAGAGGATGTGCAGAGGAATGTGCCGGGAGTGCAGGGGAGGTAGGTTGAGGGGTCACCGGTGGCGTAAGGAGGTGGGTTGTTAGTGCAAGATGGGTGCGGTGGTGGGGGAGGAGGCGGCGGCGGTAGGGACGGAGGAAGGGTTGGGGATACTGTGCTGGAGTATTTGCTTATAGTGTGGATGGCCGTAAACGTGATTGTAGGCTCTTGGGTTGCGGTATGAAGCGTTGACGACTGAATCCCACACGTAGTGGAACAGTGGTTGACGGTTATGCAGGAGCTTGGCCACCAGCAGTCACCGCAACCATGCATATTGCTCCAGCAGCCCGATGGCTGAGTTGGCCAGCCTGAAGGAGTTACTGTAACCGTGACGTCTGGGGGTTGGATGCAAGTCGATGTCGGGCTCCAGATGCGGAAAGCTGCCACCTCGCTGAATTGTCCTGGTCCATCACTTGGGCCTGCCGCGGGGTCTTCCCATTGACCTTGGCTAGGATTTTGTCCTGGTCTATCACCACCGTTCACATCCACTGATGGATCCCAACCTCCTGTGGAAGCGGGATAGTCTATGGAAGTGGCCGTCACAGTGGCGGGATAGTAATAATCTGGTGAATGTGGATCGTAGCTCATGTCCATATTCATATCCATCTCCATTGAGCTTGTTGGAGCGGCCACGTATGGTGTAGGAGTTATGTAGCCCATCCCGGCCGCAGGTGATGAAGGTGCAGCATACATGGGTGAACTGTTACCGCCAGCTATGGACCTACCATTACACTGCCCAATGGCAGTGGAAGCAGTATCCGCACTGCTCATGCCATTGCCATAAACAACATCAGTTCCGGGATCTGGGAAGACAGGATCTGTTCCCTCGATGGTCTTGCAGGAGTTGACACCGGCAAGATTAGCAACCCATAGATCTGGAAGGGAAGCTAGTGCTTCCATTGACGCTCTCTTGCCTAGGTAGTTGGTGCTGCTGAGGATGTTGACAACAGCACAATTCATGTACATCTCGCGATTGCCTTCGTGGTTGAACCATGTCCACGCAAACAAAGCCTGACCACTAGGAGCCTCGTCCGGGATGGTGAAGTTGTACGATAGAGTAAGAGGACATCCGCCGATCATAGATTTGATGACTTTGAACGTCGAACCGTTGTCATAGGACAAGGAGAGTTGACAGGAACCCCCTTCGTGCGTGGCTCCTCCAACAACTGACATATTGTACGTCTCTGCGGCGGTATAGGTTGCTGTTGGCCTCAACGGTGTGTTGTATTGGTAGCCTTTGCAGGAGAAGTCGCTTCCGCTGGGATTCAGAGGCGCAACCATGTTGTAGTCCTTGAAGTTCTCCGGAGTCTGAGGATCTAATGGACTGCGTAAAGGAAAAGGATTGTTCATTTGTATATGACAAAGCGCAACAGGAAGGTACAATAAAACAGTACATTTTGTATACAAGCGTTTTAGAGACGTGTTGGAAGACATGACTGATTGCAGGTCTGTCTAGAGCTGCGGCCAAGCGGCTCTGTGATGTACTCTTATACCAAGCAAGGAGTTGAGCAAAAACGTCAACGTTGTGTACGCGTCTTAATTCCTGGTATGTGGCTGCACGCCCATTTGTTTGTGGTAGGTATCAACCGTATGATGAAATATATTGCGATAGTACATAGTTGATTCCTAATGGTAGGCTTTGAACTTCTTAAGAAACGGATTCTAAACTTGAGAGATAAAGGGAAGATCTGCTGATAGGAAAATACAGTGTTGAGAGGTATCAATGGCAGAGTATTCTGTGGGAACATTGGTGGCGAGTGTAGTGGTGAGGCTGTGGTTGTTACATTCCTCGAAAGTCAAATGCCTTTGGAATGCTCTGCAAGCCCAACAACACATACGGGGAATAGTTGCCAGGCGAGATCACTAAAGGTTTTATTACGAAAATGCTGTTTACTCAAGTCAGAATGCGAAATAGCAGACTGCATTCCCACTTACACATAGCGGTTCCCAGGGGAATAGTGAATAAATCCCTTCCACATTGAACCCATCCAATCTCTATACAATTACATCTATAGTTCCAGCTCCTGAAATATCAGTACCAAGGGCAAATAATACCCTAAACGCCTACCACCTCTAGACCTCATACCTCTTATCCCCACCCATCCCAAACCCAACCCTATTCCTTAATCAAAAACTCTTCAATCTCCTTATCGCTCTCCGCCTCCGCCTCATCCCTCAACCTCTGCTCCTCCCTCTCCAACGCCTCCCTAATAAACTTGCGCTGCCTCACCCTCGCATTCCTGCCCCAATTCCCCGCCGTCCCCTCTCCCTCTTCCTCCTCATCACTATCTTCATCCACCCCCGGAATCTCCACCTTCCCTCTCAGCTCGTTCGGGTTCATCGGCCCCATGTCCGCGGAATCGGCCTCGTGTGATTTCGTTTGCATCTTTGCGCCCAGCTTCATGAGCCAGGGCCGCAGCAGGCAGTAGCCCCCAATGATCACGACGAGCCGGATGTAGTCTTTTAGGCGCAGCTCTGCGAACGCGGAGCTGGTGTTGCGTTGGAAGTTTCCGGCCCACGTGCTGAGGAGAGTTGTGAGGTCGGGGGAGGCGGTTTGTGAGGGGTTGGGGGGTGCTGGCTGAGCCATTGCAGCTGGTCGCGGGGAGATTGCGTGGTTTGAGTGTAATGGGTAGGATGGAGTGTGCAAACGTGTGCCTAAAGGTGAAGTAGAGGGTCTATTAATGGTATTTGGAGGTCGTGGTTGAGTTTAAGGTTGGGGTTAATGGATTTTCGTTTTTCACGCTCAACTTAATTTGTTGAAATAGTATGACCTGGGGAGAAGCCGATCGCTTTTATGCATGGCAATTGAGAGGAATCTGGGCTTTTAAGCTTTGTCCAGAAAGCTGGAAAGTTTTCCATGCGCAAGCCCTAAATCGCGCTCTGGCATATGCCGCTAACGTTTGGCAGAATTAATCTTCACTCGCAGGCGGTGAAGGGAATACTGGGGAGTACTAACTCAATACGGAGTCACATCTTTCATTTGGCATGTAGATTCAATATATCAAATTGAAAGAACATTACGTATGAATACACTGCAGCAAAATCATAGTTGAGCGTTAAACATAAGCTCTGCGTATTTTCATTTTGCGATCCAGTTCATTCTTTCCACACATGCTTTAAGAGGAGACACTTTCCAAAGTAGTATTTAAATCCCCTAAGCACAATCACACAAAGGGAAAGGAGAGGCCATAAAATTCGCAGTGAGGAAAGCTTCGGCGGACAATAGCTAGAACCAACTTGGCAAATACGAAATGTAGGAGGATAGAACGAGAACTCACACCTTCCTGCAAGACATCCAAGTCTAGCTTGGAGCGGCCAAGAACTAATCCAAACGAAAGGCAAAAGGTACAGATGGCCCTAGAGCTTTTCGTTACGCTAGATGAATGTACGTTAACCTCTGGATAGGACTTTTGCGAGGATGGGGTAGCTAAGAAACTCTTATGAGTAGCATTGAGTATACTAAGCACTTACTAAAATTTCGGGAGTAAGTTGATACACTGTTCCCCATAAGGTTGAGATAAGCAGCAGCTGCCCAAAAAGTTAGGAAACAGGTTCTCTCCGTAAAAAAAGTGAAACATGATCAATTGCCAGCGACACAACTCCCAAGCTATAGACAAATGAAAAGACAAAAGGGGTTACCTCAATTCACAATAGCTCCACCTTATCTTTTAATCTATGGAATGAAATGAATGGAGCAAGATATGCACCTTGTGACGACTTAAAAGCTAGAAGCCGTAACCTCGTAATGCGTGCAATACAATATACCTGCATCACCAGTTGGCATGACCAATCCAAACCATCCTACCTTGTACTACGTTCAAACTTACCGGCAGTGTAAGCAATTGAATCAAACCACGCTACACAATCGATCATATCGAGGACGGTTTGGAATCATACGTAATGAGGGATTCATTCTAAGTTTTTAGAGATCTTAAATTCTTGTTGTACATTGACGCATACCATGCCATACATTGAGCTCCTGATGCAAGACCATTAATTAATGTGGCATCCGACTTGGGTCTCGCCCTCCCCATCCATACTCCAAGGCACATTATATGAGTTGAGATTGGGTATCATCGAAGGTTATTGATTCGGAGGATGTCTTAGGTTCAGTTGTCTCGCCGGTTCAGGTCTCTCAAAATGCTGGCTATGCGTCCAAATAGAATCTGCAATGCCCTTGTACCAATCGCGAATCTTCAAGAAATTAGCCTTTTGATTCCACATACTTGAAATATTTCAAACTCACCCCTCGGAAAGGCGTATCCTCCCTTCCCCAGTCCATGAACAAGACTCCGTATGTTAATACAACTGTATCCATTGTAAGCCACCATTTCCAGAAAGCCTGGTCCAGAATCAGACATACATATCCCCGACCCCCACTGTGCCAATTTAACCCCTTTAGTCCACCTTGGTCTTGCCCATTTTAACTTCGCCCGTCTTTTGTACCGTCGTTCGAGTCTGAATTGGTGTTTCGGCGAGAGTTTCGAGAAGTCTGGAGGCCATATACGCTTGGCCTTGTATGGATTCGCGTCGAAGTCGAAAAGCGGCTTTGGAGCCTCGGTGCTCCGCCGTATTAATGTCGAAAACATGGCGTGATGTATTTGTGAAGATTGGTATGCGGTTCCTCAGAGGAAAGCCGGCAGAATATCTTGGCGTATGGGCTTGGCGGATTTCTCTCGCCGCCTTAGCGGAATCGAATTCTACTGGATCAGTCTCTTGGACATTCGTCTATTTCATATGCAGCACTGAAGAGGTCCTCCTTTAAATCTCCCCCGTATCATGCACCTTATTTCCCGGTCTTATTGTGTGTACTGCACCAGTTTATGAGACATGATAAAGTAAACATATTTCATCCGACTTTCAATATCATGGACAGCCTCCCCTAAAGGAGTGCTTGCTCCTAGACGCTCTCAGAATCTCCTACGACGACAATTATGGATATGCTAGTTGAGGATCTGAAGCCCCAGAATGCTCTCAAATATTTCAATACGCATCAGCCAGTAAACATGGATTGTTTCGGGACTCAAGTCCTTTCCTGCGTAATTTCCTAAGTTAATTCACTGCTTCAAACATTCACATATCACATACCAAGGAGTAGCAAACCTACCTCACAATATCTCCCGCTACCACGCCACATCCACAAATCCGTCAAACACCTATCAGCCCAGCCATCAGACCTACAAGCTTCCGTCCCATCCACCCCAGCTGAGAGCAGCACCAGTCCGCTCAATCTCTAGAAAGCAAGTCACCCCTGGGACCCTAGCAGCGCCACCGCCACAACAACAACATCTCACCCTCCGACCCCAACTCCACCCACATCGATGCGCTGCACCGTCATCAAGGACTGACACGGCCCGGCTAATGCGCTGTGGGCTACCTGCCCGCCGCAGCTCACAACGCCGGCGGACGGGGCGTGGTTGCAGACATGGGAGCGCTAGGAGTGGGGATGGGTGCGGGCGCCGAGGGCCGTGTGTTTCGGTACCGTGCATTTGTTTGCGGATGGGGTGGAGCAGTTGGCGCGGAGAGGGGCGGTTGTATGAGGGAGGGGGAGAGGGTGCCGGGGGAAGGAGGGGAGAAGGAGAGGAATGCGGCGGGGAGGAAGGTGGGTGGAGGAAAAAGCGAGAACAGTAGAAGCGGAAGAAGCTGCAAGAGGCTGCCGTGGGTGGGGTTTTCGCCGAAGAAGGCCCTGCCGCCGGAGAAGGCCATCCTGGTGTCGAGACCCATTAAGCCAGGTGCATCACTATCTTGTCTTCCAAAGAAGGCAATCCTCGCTTCAGATGAGCGTCTCGAGCGGGCCATTTCGGGTGACCGAGAGAGCGGCCGAGAGAGCAAGTCGCAGAGGCTCTAAAGAAGCTGAAGATGACTTGGGAAACTGGAGGGAGTGCGGGGAATTGAATTGACAGACGGGGAAGCGAGATGAGGAGTTGTTAAAAGTAGGTGGAAATGGTATGGTTTTGAAGGAACTTGTCACACTATTGAACCTGTTGGACGGAGTTGTGTGCTTCATCACTGGGAATGAATTATTCTGGAGCAACCATAGAATTCAAGAATGATATGGGAAGTCTCTAAACCGCCGTATTTCTCATTCTAGAGTGATTATAGCGGTGAGATCTGTAACCCGTCTTTTATATCATAACCAACCAAGACCAAAAAAACCCCAAACCCAAACCGAAATCGTAGCTATTTTAATTGTATACCGCAACCGCTCACCATCGGACTTTCTTGTCCTTGCCCCAGAACTCTTCAATTAGCTCCATATAGTAGTCCTGTGTGGTAGCGTTAGTAAAGTGTCGTGGTCTGGAAAGGGGGTTCGAGTTTGGATGAATCGTACCTTTAGGTCACTAGCCTTAGGGATATTATCGCTCTTGCTGTACAAGTCATATGGGTTAAACGCCCTCACGGCCTCCAACATCCGCTTGTCTTTCTCATTCATCATCCACTGGTAGGCGTTCTCCTTGTGCCAGGGGTAGAAGCTATGGTATCGGATCATAGCGAGCGCCTCATCAGGAAGCGTGCTCTGCTCCTTCGCAATATGGTACAGATACTCATCGTGGCCCCAGCTCAGCATGACATTGTCCAGTCCACAACCGGGGGTGTAGATGCCATACTCGGTGCCGTAGATGTCGTGGCCGTGGTCAGGGTTGCCCTTGAAGGTGTCCGAGTAGATGATGCGACGGTCGAAGGCACAGCCGACGGGAAAGGTGTCGCCGACGACGTCCCACTGGCCCTGCGCGTCGAAAAAGAACAGCAGCTTGCCTAGGTCGTGGATCAGCCCTGTCAGCTGCATCCACCGCGGCTTGCCGTCGCGCCGGATCGCCTCGGCGGATTGTAGCAGGTGTTCGATTTGCGAGAGCGAAGTGTCCGGGTCTGACTCGTCGATCAGCGTGTTCAGCTTCTCTATGGCTTCCCAGATGGTCATCTCGGCGCGTGTCTTGGCCATGAAGTCGTTCCGGGCTTTGAGATTGTAGGCGACTGTCTGCTTCTCGTGCTGCTCGTGGTAGAAGTTCTTGACCCGGTCGCAAGCTTCTTCGTATTGCCGGAATTGGGTCCTGTCTTTGTCTACATCGAATTGGGAGGCTTTATAGATATCCTTTTCTTCTTGAGTGGCAGTGCCATTCTTGACTTTCAGGGCGGCTTTGAGGACATTGACCTTGTCAATGTTGTCCGACAGAGCCTCGAGGGCGAGGCCGTCACGGTAGTCGTTAAAGTTTTCATTGATGTTGGGATGCTCGATGAGAGGTGCGGGTACCATATTGACAAATTAAGGGAAGATTTTTTAGGTTAAGGTATGGGTATCACAGAAAGGCTAAGATTGAATTTTGAGAAATTGAAGGAGAGGTGAGTACGACTAATGAAGCTCAACAAAAACAGCGAAGTGACGATATTTCAGTCCATCGGCCTCGTCCGTACTTGACTTGCCAAAACCCCTCCCCCCATGTCACTCAGAATGTAAGAAGACAAGGTTCAGTCAGACGCCGATGTAGCGAAAACACATCCATCGTCACGCTTGGACTGGGAAGTCTGCCTGCCTACCGTAAGCAAAGCAAGTGGCCCACATGTTACAAAAGAATGCGGTAATGATCAGGCCGGTTCAGCGGGGCTAGCATCGGCTAGCAATTAACTCCAGAAGCACATTGTGGGACGAGATACGATTTGGTGTGGAACGGAAGGCCAAACGTGGCGCTGAAAGAGGAAATATTGTGAAGTGTTTGCGTCAAGGTGTGGGAAGGTGTCCAAGGGCTGTGGAACGGTTGGATGTCTGCACTTTGGGGCCCGGACAACCTTGTTGTTGGTACCCCGCAACATCGCCGTAGTTCATCGTCCGCCTTAGTCCCATTACCCGCGACCAGGGTGATTCCCGAAGACCCTTTTGCCAATTGCCGCTGTAGCTCTGGGTCGCTGCTGGAATCGTTAAACTCCGCGGCGAATTACGGCTTTGAGAAATCCGCTAGATCGGCGTGGGGTCGGCTGTTGAGGGCATGCTGATCTTTTGCGGCTTGCCGTGCCAGGGCCAGGCCGCCGGGACAATGGTGGCTGTTCCTGGCAACTTTCTCGTGCAGCCCCTCTTTAGGAAATTCACTCTTGGAATTGCTTTTAGAGCTTCGCAATAAAGATCTTTCATGGCAAGCTAACATGCAAGAGAAGGGCAGGAGAAAGAATTAGTAAAAGCTTTCCAGCTGGCATTGCAACAACAATTCTCCATGCTGCGGCGGCCTAGTGGGGCATCTCTCGGCAGAAATGAACGTGAGGCTGCCGATCGTGGGGTCGATGACGGTGCGCATTTACCCGGAGGGCGGAGGGAAAGATGGAATCAATTAATTTTCCCACTGCAGCATTATACAAAGGGATCCTGTCCTTTCCGCCCTCCGGATGAATCCGGGCCTAGGAAAATTCATTCTTGCTCACACTCCCTCCTCTATCATCCATCCTACTCCTAAAATGAACACTGGACTCTCTCTCAACACCGGCGCTGAGATTCCAGCTCTAGGACTCGGGACATGGCAGTCTGCGCTTGGCGAAGCTAAGAGCGCTGTTGCACATGCTATTTCTGCCGGTTACAAGCATATTGATTGCGCTTTTTGCTATCAGAATGAGGAGGAAGTGGGTGAAGGACTTGCTGAAGCATTTAAGTCCGGTGTGAAACGGGAAGACTTGTTCATTACAACAAAATTATGGTGTACTTTCCACACAAGGGCCGAGGAGGGACTGGAGCTGAGTCTGAAGGCATTGGGGCTGGATTATGTGGACTTGTATCTGGTGCACTGGCCCATTCCTATGAATCCGAAAGGTAGGCCCACCAACCTCTTTTATATAAAACCTTCGTATTGTGACAATATTCCACATCTACCTGCTCTTTGCCGGGTTTAATTAAAACTCACATCACCAATCCCTGCCAGGAAACCACCCCCTCTTCCCCAAACTCCCCGACGGCTCCCGGAAATCCATGGAAAAGCTCCTCAACACGGGCAAAGTCAAGGCGATAGGCGTCGCCAACTACTCGGTTAAATACCTCGACGACCTACTCCCACACGCCACCGTCACTCCCGCCGTCAACCAGATCGAGAACCACCCCTACCTGCCCCAGCAGGAGATCGTCGACTATTGCCGCGCCAAGGGCATCCATGTCACGGCCTACAGCCCGTTTGGCAGCACGGGGAGCCCTATGATGAAGGAGGAGGGTGTGCTGGAGGTTGCGCAGAAACATGGCGTCGAACCGGGGACGGTGCTGCTGAGCTATCACAGTGAGTTCCCCAAATCCCCTTCACCTTCCGCTTCCATTCCCTTTCGAGGCGTTTTTGGGTCGGGCTAATTTCTTGGGACAGTCGCCCGTGGCTCCTCTGTCCTGGCGAAATCCGTAACACCCGCGCGCATCGACGCGAACCGTAAGCTGATCAACCTCGATGAGTCCGATATGGAGAAACTGGAAAATATATCGAAGACGAAGGGTTTCACGCGCTTTGTGTATCCTGCGTTTGGTGTCAATTTGGGGTTCCCAGACAAACAATAGCTGTGAAGTGAGTGTATAAAAGGGATGAATGAGCATATGTAAAAAAACGGAGCGGGTGGAGTTGGTAGAATACCAGAGTATTTAAGTTAGAAAATAGACTGTTTGTGCAAGGAAAGTCTAAGAAGTGCAATTCTGTGCTTGAATCGGTCATGGTGTTGCCGCAGATGCGCCTCCGTCATAAATCAAGTTGAAGACCGCAATCCAATCACGCTGTGAAAATGGAGGCTTGGAAGTTTGGAAGCACGAAAGATGGAAGTACCGACTTTGCAGATTTAAATTGGACCAAATCACTTCTCAACCCACGAAACGCGCCCGAAACGTCTACCCATCAAACTCCATTTCCCTACTTCAACCCACCTCCCCAGCTCTCCTCATCTTTCCACCTCTTCACCTCCCCATCCACCCCCCATCCACCGTCAACACCTCCCCACTAACATACGCACTGGCCTGACTAGCCAAATACACCACCGCGCCCTTGAAATCCTCCGGCGCGCCCCACCTCCCCGCGGGGATCCTCGCCAAAATACTCGCCGCCCGCTCCGGATCCTCCATCAACGCAGCATTCATCTCCGTCGCAACATAGCCCGGCGCGATGGCATTGACGCTGATGCCCTTCCCGGCCCACTCGTTGCTCAGCGCCTTGGTCAGCTGCGCGACACCGCCCTTGGACGCCGCGTACGCCGGCACCGTGATGCCGCCCTGGAACGACAGCAGGCTGGCGACGTTGACGATGGCGCCGCGGCGCGCGCCGGGGAGCTGCGCCGGCTGCGCTAGCATGTGCGCCCCGACGTCGCGGCAGAGCGTGAAGACCGCGCTGAGGTTCACTTGCAGCACCGCGTCCCAGTCCGAGGACGGGAATTCGTGCGCCGGGTGCCGTCGCTGGATCCCGCCGCAGTTGAGCAGGATGCTGATGCGGTGGCCGTCGGCGAGGATGGTGGGGACGAGGGTGCTGAGGGAGGGGGGGGAGGAGAGGTCTGCGGTGTAGATGGTGGCTTTGCGGCCGAGGGACTCGATGGCGGTTTTGGTGGTTTGGTTCGAGGTGTCACGCTGAGAGGTAAGGGGTTAGTGAGTGTGTGCTGAGGGATAGAGTGGGTAGAGGGGAGTTGTGTAAGGAGAGCTTTATGATAGAGAGTGGGATCAGGAAGAGCTGTATGAGGAGATTGGATACCTGGACAAGTAAAATATCTGCTCCGGCTTCAGCCAGTGCCAAAGCCATGGCCTGCCCGATTCCCCTTGTGCCTCCCGTCACAAGAGCCGTTTGGCCCTCTAGCGAGAACAATTGCTGTATCGAATTCATGGCTGACTTTGCGGAAGCGTGTTAATGGAGCTGGTGCTAGACCTGGGAGAGACGCACAGAAGCCATAAGCACAGAGAGCTTTTAATTGCAGTCAAGGGAGCCATCGGGGCCGTGATACCTGGTAGAGCTCCTCCGCAGAACGGAGCAGCAGGGCGGTTCAATGCCTAGCGTTCGGCCCGTAAGGTTTTGCGGAGACCCTGCTGCTGCCAGCTGAATGGTTGCGGAGGGGTCCCTCCCTCGGCGTCTGATCGCCCGCCAGCTTCATTTGCCGATCGTTAGCAAATCTTCTTGCAGCGTCGGCCGCTTGGAGGCAAGAAAGGCCGGTTTTGGTGATGGCGGCTTCGTCTGCTGAAAAGTGTTCTGTTGTGAAGTCATATTTCAAAGAATTAATCCCTCAACCTTGCTGTTGCTTCTCTTCTATGTAATCCAATAGTTTTGCCTTAGACCAATAATACCCTTTCTAGTAAACTGCAAGAACCGCTCCCAAAAGATCAATTGTGACATGGCTTCGTCAACAAGTGTCTTTAGTACTTCCTCAAACTCTCGTCAGATCAGAGCATCGGTTTTGCACGGAGCAAAAGACCTGAGGATTGTGCGTTTAATTTGATTTTTCTACCTCCATTCTAATCTTGAGCCAGGAAAACCGGAGTCTCCCATCTCCCGGACCGAACGAAGTCCAAGTTTCAGTCCGTGCAACAGGCCTCTGCGGTTCCGACCTCCACTACTACCGACATTACCGCAATGGCGACATCATTGTACGAGAACCGATGTCTCTGGGCCATGAGTCCGCAGGCGTGGTTGTCGGAGTGGGCTCCGCAGTGACCAACTTTCAAATTGGGGACAAGGTAGCTCTTGAGGTGGGCTTGCCCTGTGGGGAATGTGAGAGGTGTGCGGAAGGGCGGTATAACATCTGCAAAGGGATGAATTTCAGGAGTTCGGCAAAAGCATTTCCGCATGCACAGGGCACGCTTCAGGACCGTATCAATCACCCTGCTGCTTGGTGTCACAAGTAGGTCTTATTCTAGGCTTATCCGAAGAGATTTAGAGAGCTAAAAGTTATGCCAGATTACCAGAAGACCTATCTTTGGATCTGGGAGCACTACTCGAGCCATTGGGTGTAGCTATCCACGCTTCAAGAAGAGCGCAGCTTTCGACGGGCAGTACCGTGCTAGTCTTTGGTGCAGGTGCCGTCGGTCTCCTGGTAGCTGCAATGGCAAAAATATCAGGTGCTGGCACTGTGGTAATAGCAGACATTGATGGAGGTCGAGTAGATTTCGCCGTCAAGAATGGCTTTGCTCACAGGGGTTACTCGGTACCAATGAAGAGGGGAGGTACAGTGGAGGAGAGTCTTAATATAGCTAAAGAGACTGCAACGGAGGTAGGGAAAGTCCAAAGGGCAAGCGGAAAGCCGGTTGGTGAAGTAGATGCCGTATTTGAATGCACAGGAGTTCCGTCATGTCTGCAGGCCGCGATCTATGTAAGTTTTTCAAATTGCTATCTCTGTGGACTCGGACTGAACTTTCGAAGGCTACAAGACCAGGCGGCAAAATAATGCTCATCGGCATGGGAACACCGGTACAAACCCTTCCTATATCCGCTGCAGCACTTCGAGAAGTTGATCTCGTTGGAGTGTTTCGATACGCAAATACATACCCCACAGGCGTTGAAATTGTATCGAAAAAGGGCCCTGATTATCCAGACTTCTCCAAGCTAGTTACGCACAGATACAGGGGACTAGAAGATGCTGAGAAAGCGTTTGAAATGGCTGCGAAGACCAAGGATGACGGTGGTAATTTGGTGATAAAAGTTATTCTTGAGATGAATGATGAGGATAAAGCGCGACTTTGATGTTTGTTTGGAGGTTCCTTGGAAACCATAAAAGCAGCATCTTGATAATATCTCGGAGCGTTTTATAGAACTCTTCTGCTCCGGACCATTACAATAGTCTTTATAAAGCCGAATTTGTGCCCATCTTCGTAACTTTCGCTCTCAAAAAGATGAAATAGTGATCAAGGTGAATGGGTCGATTCTTTTCCTCGCCCCGCGCGAATGCCACATCCCATCGAAGTGGCTTCGGGGGGCTGGAGGTTCTCAGAAACGTCGGGGTCGGCCATCCTCCCTGCTTATAGTGGCGATATAGATATGCTGACGCAGCTTGACCGTTCCGCATTTGCACTAGCTTCAGTCTGCTGGTCTAAATAAAAAAATTAGATTTTCTGGGGTCTTTACTAGATCTATTTACTAAATAATCTCTTTTAGGCTACGCCTAGGACACTTATAAGACGCTTTAAAGTCCGACCTCCATGTTCTCCAACAGTATATGGATGCTGAGGGCCAAGGACTTATTTCCGCAACTGGAAGCATTTTTCCATCAGTAAGATAGCCTCGTCATTGTAGCCTTGGGCCTTAAACGTAAATGTGAGATTGCTCGTGCTGTGACCGCGGCCTTCGCCCATTTTGCTCCGAGGGGGTTTCCATCCATTGTTCAATAGAGGAATTTCCGTCCGACTTGTGCACGAGTGGGGACTCACGAAGGCGCTGAAGCTGCTCAGGAGTATATCGAATCACCTCACGGTTCATACTTGCAAGCTGCTGCCCTTCGTCCCTGTATGTCGACGCTAGGTTGGCCATGCTGGTTAGCGTGTCTGGATGCTCCTCCCCAAGCACCTCCAGCTCTTCGGCCTCTTTCCACCGCCCTTGTTCCCTGTACGTCAACGCCAGGTACGCCAGGGTGTTCTTGCGGGACTTAAGCGCACCCTTGCCGGATCGGGAGCTACGCACGCCGTAGGTATCGTCGTTTTGATTATCCACGTCGATACCCTCCTCTTCCTCTTCTTCGTCCTCGTCATATACGGGGACGGAGTGGTCGACGCTGTTAGGCAGACCATTGCGAACCACGGTCTCCTTCACATCTTTGTCATCTGCCATTGATAAAAGCAGTTTCTGATTAATGGCCCTCTCTTCTTCTAGTCGATCCATTTCCTGAGCTATTTTCTGCAGCGGGGACATGGCAACGCCTTCTCCTTCACTGGTTTCGGACTCAAGGTACACAGGTGATAACGGGAGCTTACTAGAGGCAGGATGAGCTGTCACCGGCGTCTCCATGATCTTCTTCTTCTCGCTGGGGTTAGCCTGCTGGACTACGCGCAGCACGCAGTCATTAAGATGCTCATAGAATTCTTGCGCGTTGGCGAAGGTCACTGAGCAGGTTGAGCAAGTGCCCGCCAGGTTCGACTGAGATGCGGTATAGGCTTTCTTGCCCGTGGGGGACTTCTTGTGACTATTAGGCGGCGCCTGCTCAACGCCATGAACAGATATTAGATGGCGCTTGAAGACGTCGGCACGGTTGAAGCTCCTTTCCGCTGCGGATCCTGAACCTGGACAGAAGCCGCATACCATAGTACCCTTGTAGTGAGTAAGAGTGTGTCGGTCTTTGTCATATTTCCTTGCAAATCCCTTGAGGTGGTATTCGCAGGCTGTGATCGGGCACTTCTCTGGTCGCCAATTCTGGTGAGTGAGCATGTGTGCCTTTAAATCCTTGAAAACACGTCCGCATTCTGGGATCGGGCAAAGACCCTTGTCATGTTCTAGCCCAAGCACTTTCTCCCTTCCTTCTAGTGCTCCCTGATGCATGGATTCCGCCTCTTTATACTTGCCCTGCCTAGACATCAAGCTAAGTTGGCTAGCGCTGGTAAGTGTGTCTTGGTGCTCTCGTCCTAGCTCCTTCTCTCCTTCTAGCACTTGCCGGTATATCGCCTCGGCCTCGCCGAGCTTGCCCTGACCCACGTGTGGCATCCCGGCTTCATTTGCAGAGAGCTCGTTATTTCCTATAGCTCCATAAGGCTTAACCTGCGGATATGATACGTTTTTGTTATCAGCTTCCTCCCTAGACAGCACGTCGCTCCCTCTGCTTCCAAAAGCAACCGAGCCTTCCTTCTGCTTCCATTTTTTGAGCTCCTCCTCCCACGAAGCGACTGATTCAAGTTCGCTAGAGCTTGAAGCTACCGAACTGCTTGCAAAATATGCATTGCGTTGAAAGTACTCAGAGATATAAACTTTTTTCTCGCGAGAAGGCCTTTCCTTGTCAGGATTCTCCGACAGATTGTTTTTTATGAGCCAGTCATAAACCTTGTCGGCGCTGTGGTTTATGCGCTCGTCGGTCTCTTGTCCGTTATCGTCCGCCCATGGTAATGCCCGGAGCGAGAAAGAGTGGATGTCTTTGGCAATGTGGTCGAGAAGCACGTCTTTATCTACCTCACCTTCTTCGCCTTCTGGCCAGTTGCACAACGGACAGGATCTGATTTCTACAGGAGCCGTGCGTCTGCAAATATTTGTTAGGAGTGAAATTTGGTCAGGCGGTACGGACGCTGCGTGTTTTGTCCTCGTATGTGTGGTAAAGGCATCTTCGCTGTGAAGCTGTGTGCCGTCTCCGCAGGCAAAGCAAACCCAATACTCAAAGCTGCGATGCTCCTTGAGAAGGTGTTGTCGCCAAATTTCCTTTGTGGCGAAGAGAACCTCGGGCTCAACACACTTTGGCAGTATGCAGGTGTACGGACTGAGGTCATCCGCGACGTGTTTTCTGTTCTACTCTAGTATCATTCGTGATCCCATTTAAGCTGGATTACTTACCTCCACCTGTTCTCTTCTGATAAAGTCACGGGAAGCGTTTGGCAGCAACAAGGACACGTAAAAACACGCGCCCCTTCCTTTATTTTTGGAGGACTAGGGTATTTGATGTCGATCACAGTCGACGACATGATAGTCGACGCGGCTGGTGCTGGTATTAGGGCCCGCGGTAAAGCAAGGGAGTCGCTGACCGCAGACGCGCTAGTCCCTGTTCTTATTGTGGGGTTTATCCGCGCGTCTGCTGCTTCGCTCGAGGGCTTCTTCTGTTTTTCTTTAGCCGCTTCTCCACCGGTTAGCGGACGTGTTCCGATTGTTTCGATGGCCTGCGCCTGAGACGGACGTCCCGCAGTATCCGGATCCAGCCATTTCGAATGCTGCTGCGCATATAGGAAGCGGTTACGACGCTTCAGGTTGCAATAAATTAAACGTTGCTGCACCTCACTCAGCTTAGACGGTTCAATTTGCTCTTTCGAAAACTCCGGACGTGCGAGCAAAACGGTGATTAGATGCTTCTGCAAGTCGTCATGTTCCTCTGACTTGAACCGCTGATCCGCCTTCTGCAGCCGTGAACGCCTGCCTGACCGTCGGACCGCAACGGCGATCCGGGCAAGCTGGTCAAGCATCATCTCTACACTTTGCATGTTTTCGTACAACGGGTTACCTGAAGAGAGCGGTTTAAACTCTGTCTCCGACTGGGTATCGGAGGCGGAGTCATCCGACCAAGGAGAAAATGACCGCGCCGGAGGCTCCTCTGGCGACAGAGTGGCGAGACGCCCGCGGAGTTCTCCATCATGGCTAGATTCTAAAAGGAGGTTGGCAGTCTCGGAGAGTGCTGCAAGATCCCAGGCATCAATCAGCAGCTGTCTTGACGGAAACGGGGCCTCGGCCTGACCTAGCTTTTTGCACTCGTCGACAACTCCAGCAAGCAGACGCAGGAAGTTGGCTATTACATCTCGGGCTTCGGGTTTGAGGGCCATTCTCGAGTCGAGAGATGCTCGGCCGCGCGCTGAAGCACCGATGCCAGAGACCCAGAGGTTGAAGTCGGCCAGGCGGTTCTCAGCCCACTCATCCGTCATTAGCGCCTCGACCGCCAGGCAGTCTGTGAAGCTCTGGAGGCACACGGCAGTGGCCTCGAAGATGACCCTACTGACCTCCATAAATATCGCAGAGCCTAAACAGGAAAAATGGTTGAACGAAGAAGGAATAGGCCATTATTGCTCAGCCTCGTTGATAAGCGGAAGGATGAGATAAGCAGATGCTGGCTCACGTGCTATCATGTGCTATCAAGGCATCTTGCCAAAAATTCAGGACTTTATGAATGGCAAAAGGGCATCTCTAGCAGTTCGCTGACCACACCCTTCACAGCTGCTCATCTCTCCACGGCTTTGTACGTCGGGACGTACACGGTGAGGGAGCGCCTCCAAGGCAAAAACTGGCATAGCAGCGTCACTGCTTGACGTTGATGCCTGGAAACTGCATAAGTTAATTAAATGCCAGCTCGTCCTGGTTGTAGCGGCCCGGGTCAAAACCCAGCTCGCAAGCATCTACCCGCTACCACCACCGAGAAGACAGCAGTTTCGCCATGGCACTACAACCAACTTACCTGCTTGCGCCCAACTTCCATTTCAAGCCGGGCACAGGCCCAATCGCACTGGGCAACATCATCGCAGACCCGCTACGACCGCACCGAGCGCTGACGACCATCAACATGGGCACCCTAAAGGCGATTTACCCGCCCATCGAAACGATGACCGACTATGACCGTAGCATGACGCGTGGGACTAGCAGCGACCTGTCGACGGCCGTGTGGGCCAAGTTCGTGCAGACCGTCTCCGCAAAAGTCTCTGGCGAGCACGGCACCAGCGCGCACACGAACTACACCATGGATGCCCTCGAGACCGCCTACTTTGTCACTGACCCACCCCTCGAAGAGATCGAGGCCCGCCTCAAGGTTCCGCGTGTCCAGGCTGTCATCAAGGCTGGCAGCATACCCGGCTTGCGGCAGCCGGTGTATATGGTTACTGGTCTGATGATCGCAAAGGGCTTCGCGGCCATGCAGCGCAGGGGGAAGCACAGGGCTGGCGAGGTGGAGGTCAGCGGCAATGTTCCCCCGCCCGCTGTCAACGTAGGGCTTGGGGCCAATCTTGCCAAGTCCGCCAGCACGGAGGAGAGTGACACGTGGAAGGCAGGCGAGGACATTGTGTTCGCCTACCAGCTGCTCAAGATCGAGGTAAAAGGCTGGAAGGGGACAAAGATTGAGTACGATGAGCTTAGGCACAAGGCAGCGTATCTCAGCAAAGACGAGGAGGATGACGAGGAAGATGATGAAGACGAGATCACGGGACAGGTGACAACAAGTGTAGCCAGCGAGGATAATTTACCTGTTTGCCGCAGCACAGGCGGAATTACGACAGTGAAATTGGGGGAGGGCGAGAGCAAGATTACATGTATTTCAGCAGTCGATATGTAGCATAGTGAGGATTAATTTATCACCCTCAACCTGTCTCCATGTATCAAGAGATATCAGACAGTGCCGCTACGAAAATTGCCCATCGTACTTCGTCAGACTTACCCATGAGCTTCCACGGCGCTAAATACAAGTAGCGCTCCTTCAACGTCGGGGAGGCAAGAGCCCGGAATATCGCCTGCATTCCCTGACGCGTCCGCAGCTTCTTGTTTACATCTTGGAATGCGCTTTCTTTCGACTTGCCATTTACATATCCTAACAGAGCGCCTGCTATACCCGCCGCGACTGCCGTTGCGATCGAGGTGCCAGACATGTATACTTCATCGTCGTGATCGCTCAGCCATGCAGAGGGGACGTCTAAGCCTAGAGTGCCGAACGCCGTCTCTTCATTCTGGTTTCGTGGAGGATTGAAGTCTTCAAAGTCGCCATTTGAATTGGTGCCGCGTATAGAGATGACGGAGTCGTGTCTGGCGGGGAACATCTCCATGTCGTTCGCTCCATAGTTTGAGGCCGCCGCAAAAAAGAGGATAGAGTCATCGCGCTCATACAAAGCACCGCGGATGGCTCTGCTGATACACTGCTGCTCCTCCGCGTATCCGAATGACATTGAAATTATGTCGGCTTTCCACTCTTTGCTCGCCCAGGAGATCGCCTGAAATCTAGTCAGCATGCCAGCCAAGTCTCGATTAAATAGCCCGGCAGGTGAAATGCGATACTTTTGCGACATTCTCGCCCGCCTTCAAGAGTGTGTCAGGGCTTTTAGCAATACGAGCTACACATATATGTGCTTCTGGCGCGGTCTTCATAACTAGAGATACTAAGTGAGTGCCATGCCCGTGACAATCTTGCCACTGATCAGACCCATCGACCCAGTCCTTCCATTCTTTGAGACGAGGCCCGTTGTCCGGGTGGAAGAAAAACGGGGCATTGTCGTCGCAACCAGTATCTAACACAGCAATTCGAACGCGTGCGGAAGAACTACCCGGTACCATTCGCTGTGATGTCTTGGCTAGCTCACTGTTTAGCCGCTGCATACGTGAGAGCCATCGTTTGGCTTCCTTCTCACTCTTAGTGATGGTTTTCTTGGCGGCTTTCCGGGTTTGCGGCGGCCCAATAACGGCGTCATCGGCAGAGGATTGCTCGGCAACAAGCTGTACGGCGGAACTTTTGGCAGGAGTTTCCAGAGGACCAATTGCAGTCAGCTGTTCCATCCACCTAGTTCCGTGCAGCAGCTCCTCTAACGGAAAGACAACCTTTTCGTACAAGATATTCCTCCGCTGCTTCAGACCCTCTGCCTCCTCTTTATCGCCCACTCCTCGAATACAGGGCGCCAAGGCGAAGGTTCCGGGGTCCAAACAATGGTTAACCGCACCTAAGAAATTAGGGTAATCACAGTCTCTCCAAAGCTTCTCGTTCTTTGAGTACTGTATGGCTAGCAGTAAGTCGTCGTTGATCTTTGCCGCCAGCGACTGCGCCGGACGCTCCTCGTCGCTCCTATGAAGCGGCAATCCAATACCGATTTCGACTAGCATGACCCCGAGCGCTCGAATCCTTGGGTAGCGGTGTATCTCACCATCAACGTCACTAAACTCACCTGATTCGGGGTCCTCGTCGCCGAAGCGAACGGAGAGGTAAGGCTTCCAAGCAAACAGTTTGCCTTGTTTGCCGGCGCTAATGTTCCCGCACTCTTTTAGGAACTGTATCGTCTCGCTCGTCCATCTCGTCTTCATCCAGTGCGAGTCGTAGTACTGCCAGACAGACTGTGCAAGAATGTAGGCTAGTGCGAGTTTCATCTTGGCCGTGAGGTGGTAGAGCTCTAGGATATTGGCGAGCGAAATGCCGGGGACGTGCTCGACTATTTGCTTGAGGGGTTCGAAGCCAGACTTCTGAAGCCTCCCGTCTTGAATTGTGAGGCAGATGCGCGAGTTGGCTTCCAAACTAATGAGGTTGCAGAATTGGCCCTGATCGACTTGCATCAATTGCTTTTGGGATAGAGGCGACGGGGTGCCACTGTTGTTATTGGAGAATCTGGCGCGCTTCTTTGACTTCTTCTGAACCCTGAATGTCTGTCAGCTCCAGCAATGCTATCATGGGTTTTGAGGACACTTACCGCGGCACGAGTAATTGCACGTCTTGCCAGCGGCCAAATCGAGATCCGTTCCAGGATGGCGCGGAGGAGAACAGCATGTCAAATTGTACTTGGCCGTGGTCGGTGGTGTTTTGCGGCGACGGCCGCAGCAGAAGCCGGGCTAAGTGTCCGCCGCGTGTTTTCTGCACGGTTCCATTGTTGCAGGTGCAACACATGTGTTCTCGCAAGACATTATGGACCAGTACGTTGATGCCGCTTGGATACTCGGCTGGCGTGTTCCTCTTCGTGGGCGTGTCCTTGTCGGCTTCACGTCGCTTTGTACCGCCGCGCTTCGTAAATCTCTGAATGTGGAGAATGGCCTCCTCGGCCGCGACGCCAGCCTTCGAGGTGATATTGACGAGTCCCTGCCGGATTTCTGCCTGGGCCCTGCTATACTGTGGTGAGCCTGGCTGTGCTTGTGCTATGGCCTCAAGGAGCGGGTAGCTCTTTCCTGATGTTTGGTGAGGCCACTAACACCTTAATTAGCACTAACCTAGTTGATAATGTGACCAGGTTTACAATCCAGTTTCCAGGTAGTGATGTAGAACGATTTAGCTTCCACGCACGGCAAAAGACTCATCTGGGGACGGTTAGGAAATAGGTCCTGGGTACTTACGCTACAGATCATTTCAATATCCCTCAACAACTTCGAGATGCGCAACCGCAGCTGCTCCTCCTGGTCGAGGCCAGCGGTGTTGAGATAGTCCGCGACTAGCAGCAGCTCCGCGCCCAGGCGACCGCATATCGGCCACTTGCACTGCACGCCCAGCAGTGAGGCAATGTCCGCAACCCGCACGATGGCGGACTGCGCGAGGTCCAGCGGGTCCTCCGACACCATCACAGATACACAACTCAAGTTTCGACCGTGAGCAAGTCGCCCAGCGTCAGACAAGGCTGGATAGAGCAGAATTGGCGAGAAAAACCCTGCTAAGCACCCCCGTCGCTTTATTACTTGAGCGAGGCTGTTGAGCTAGGCTATTTTGAGTGTTGTCGGCGTTGACCCCGTTCCTGATGGCGCAGGGAGAATGACATGCAGCCAGCGGAAGTCATTTCATGCAGGAGGTGGTCTGCACTCTCACGATGGCATTCCATGAACGCAATTAGACAAACGCCCTTGGGCAAGGTATAAGGTTCTATCAAATCACTGAATAGGCGTGACGTGGAATAAATATGAAAGGCTCTATGAGGAAGAATCTATGGAGCTCGATCGCTCGAGAAGATATCTATCCCTTGACACGTTAGGGCACCCAGAGGAGAAGGCCCGTGCGCGAACACCAGAACTAGAACAACGCGTATATCTAGGCGGCAGCGTCATTCAAGGACTTATTTTAGCTGTAGTATCTATAAAATACCGTTCTGCAGGAAGTACGACCGCTGGAGACTTTATATTGAGCGGCTCGACTCCAAAGATAAGCTTATATATTAATTCGTTATGAAATTAAAAGCTTTGTGTTCCTAAGTATTGAATTTTATTAATTTGATTGGTAGGCTCTTATCGATAACACGGGTGCCCAAGTTGAAGTGTTAAGGGATAATGTGGTTCGTGCACTATTCACGTGCATGTCGCCGAGCTCAAGAGACCAACAATTTTTTTTCAATGCCTGCTCCTAGTCCTTCCGACTAACCATATCATTGCGCTGCAGTTCGTCGGCGGCTGAGGCACCAAACTTCGACTGCTCCGTTGCCATTCGGAATTCCAGACAGGGCTTTTTAGAGGGTGTCAATGTGCAGTTGTACCTAACAGAAAGTTCATTTCCTCTTCCAAGGGAGCAAGAACCTGTTCCTCAACGGTTCTCCGGAAATCTGTATTTTGGAGAGTTGCAGTAGGATCCACGAAGCACTTCAGACAGTGCGAGATTGCCGAGTAGAATGCAAAGGTCAAATCGCCTTTGTTCTTTTGTTCCAGAATCCATCTTCGGGTGGCTTGCAGGTTGGACAGTTCATTTGGTTCATTATTAGGACCAAGATCTTCTGGGAGTCGTAAGTTCTCAATGGGCTGACCGGAGTCAATTTCCATGAGTAGTACGCCAAGTGAGAGAAGCTTTGAGCAGTCATTTATAGGATAAGCGTTGTGCCGTATGACTCCTGTGTTGTTGGATGTATGTTCTCGGGTGAGATATGGGTGTTTCATGTCCACAGACAATCCCGATCCGTCCTTTGCTCGGAGGAAGATGATGTCGGCTTTATCCCAGGACTGGCCCAACCAGGGCGTGTGGCTAAGCTGGAGAAGAGAAGAACTTAGCGTAATAGAAAGGGAATAAGCCTCCTCTTTGCTAAGTGACCCCTGTCGTTTAACAAGCATTTCTCCAAGACTAACCGCATTTTCAACATAAGCAAGAGCTCGCGGTTGAGCAGGGTATGCACCTCTTAAGTGACCTTTGCTATCCAAACAGAAGCCTATCCAAGGATGGCTTGGTTGCTGGAGGACAGAACACAGATTCGTCACTACCTGAAGCCGAGAGGGGTCTAGATGCGGAGCGTGGGAGCTTGGTGCAGGAGGCGGCGCTGAGACCACTAATTGTACAGCCGAACTGTGCAGCAGTTAAGTATCACCTTCCGGTCTCGACCGTCTAGTGTGCGAACCTAACTTGTTGACCATTACTTGCTGCTTCTACCAGCCTGAATTCCACCTCGAGCCACTTCCTCGTGGACGGACTCTGGAGTAATGAGATCCCAAAGCAGTTGACATCGCATTCTTCTGCATGTTTCTTTTGCTGGCTGGTCATTCGATTTCGCTTCTTGACCAAACGTTGTTCGAGTAGCAAGCCAGCATGATGAGAAGAGTGAGCCGAGCACCATGTCCGAGACAGAACGTCGTACAATCTGGCCGCATTCTCCTCAATCAACCGGAGAGGAAGGGCAAATTTTGACTTTTTCTCAGCCTTATACGGCTCTTCCAGTTTCTCTGCCTTGTTGGCGTATGTATCCAGCCGTCCATTGCAAATTTCGAGTTCCTCGAGCAGCCTCCTTACTCTTTGCCTTTTCATTGTGAATTTCACACGCTTACTGAACTGAAATTCTAGTATGCCATGTTTCTTTGAGGGTGGATTGGCAAGGACGATCGCTTCGAGGCCATGCTGACTAACCTATCGAGAATTAAATCGCTATTTACATATGCGACAGTTAAACAGAACCACATACCTTATCTGCACCTTCGATATCCAATTTCTCAGCCAAGGATTTTGTTATTCCTTCCATTTGCCGTATGGTCCGCATATACGCCTGGTAGGCACCGCCTAGCCTTTTCCGCAAAGCATCTGCCATGACGTCGCTCGTCCACAAAGCGTTGTCGGTATCGTCCATCATATCATGAAGTTCTTCGTCCGTTGTAATAGGAATGAGAAGAAGTTGGATTGATTGTACATACGATGTGTGCTGGAACCTGTCACGAGACATCTAAGGTTAGTGTCACAAGTGTAGAGATGTTCGGTGATCCGGTAGTAGTACCAAAGTTTCTGTATGGCCGTGGACAGTTCCCGGTTCCATCTTATGAAGGCAATTGTCGAGTCTAGAGCATTCTCATAATGTTCTAGTGCAGAAATGACGAGCGGAATCGCTCCCAACATGAGTCCGGCAATCTCAATCCCAGACATTGTTCGACGGCGATTTCAAAGTGCAGGGGAACCGCAGTGAAGGGCGAATGCGTTGCCCTCCTAGCTGTTGTTGTTGTTAACGCTTTCATCTCTTGTTCAGAGATGCCATGACAGGGGAACCGCACTACTTGGCTAGAGGAAGACTCGCATGGTAAAGTTTAAGGTTTCATGTTAGGTCGGGTGGCAGAAACCGTGCGGGGAAGCTCAACCCCCACATTTTTTGGGCGGCGCTAGGACGAAAAAGCAAATCGCATGGGTTGACAGGTGAGCTGCTGACCCACTTCGCGAAAGGTGAAAATGTACACATCATGTCGATTTGCGGGCTCTGTTTACCCTGAATCCCTTCCGAGGACATATGTTAAACCATCATGACTACAATTGCCAACTCGACTTCATTATGCATGCGGAGTTTCTCCCGGCTGACGGCAGCCTTGGCGACCGGAGAACAGGACCATCGCGAGTCGATGCCGCCAGGGAAGATTGAAGCCGAACTTGGGCGCTTCAAAATTTGGTCTGGAAATCTCGGAGCTTTGCAGAGCGGTCGAAGCTCGTTAGATTTCCGGTTGCGTGAGTCGACTGTGATGCAGACGAACGTGATGAAGCTTTTGACGAAGTTAGATCTGACTCTTCAGAAGAGTAAGTGGATCTCAGATCTCAGGAGTTTCCATTATAAACCCTTGTTAAGGGCAATAACCAAGGAGCGCTTGTCAACTATCATTGTTCTAGACTACACACCTGTAAGAGAAATTCGGAGGAGTTTCGCGAGGAAGCTTCCTGGTCGCTTGGCTGATTTTCTTTCTTGGGTCTAGAGTAGATTTGACCCTCATTTTAGGTATTCAAGTCGCCAATGGAACAAGACCGCCCCTTGAGAAACTGCCAAAACCTGAGTACTTAAGCGAAGAATCCTCGGAAGATGAATCTGAAACAGGAAATAAGGATGAACTTATTGCTACTGAGCTTAGCCAGCATATGCTCACCATTATAGATATTCTAGCAGACCTGTACAAGCTGTCTTTCAGGATTCGAAACCTTGCAACCAAAACAAAGTCTTTGAAACCAGCACTCTACAAAGAGATTGACGAAGAAACTAATATTGACAAGTTTGCAGAATACGCCAACTACGACCATAACCATGTTCTCGAATCGTTCAAGCAACTGCGGAAGGATGCTGCACAGCAGACGTCCAATATTCCCCCCAGAACTTCCGAAGATGAACAAGAGGAGATGTACTTGGCCAAGCGCCTGGCCATTACTATCACAAGGCGTCGACGAGCACTTCGGTACTGGCAAAGGCACGCGAAGAAGCTCGCGGATGCCCCCGCTTTGCCACAAAGCTATTCTGTATCGATGAACGTCGTGGCTGATCCGAACGCCGTCCAGTTACCTCAACGACTTCAACCAGCCGGACGTGTTGCCGCACTAAGTCTTATTGAGAAATCGATTCTATCTGGTACAGAAGCTACAACATATGATCGCAGGCTTGACGATTCTCCCGACATGCAATCTGTGATTTCATATGCCTCTACAGCATTTGATCTTCATGGTAACAGTATTTGTTTACCGCCCGCACCGGTTGCAGCTTCGAGGGGAGCTGAATTCCTCTGCCCCTATTGCGGGATAACTTGTCCTTCTCGACATGGTAAGGACCGCGCTTGGAGGTAGGTCTCTTTTTTACATAATCTTAACGGATGATGGAAACTGACTGGGGCAGAGCCCATGTACTTCAAGATCTCCAACCGTATATCTGCACCTATCATGACTGCTCTGACGCGTTTCAGATGTATAGCAGCAGACATCGTTGGCTAGAGCATGAACGGTTGGTCCACCGCAGAATCTGGCAATGCTTTGGCCATGCCAATGCTGTATTCGCTTCATCATCAGAGCTGCGTGATCATCTACAGTCACAGCACAGTGAAGGCGTCACTGAGGCCCAAATTCAAAACCTGCTAGATGTTTGCGAGTCAAGTGTTGTGGACACACGTACGAAATGCCCAATTTGCCTAATAGAAGGTCCGTTCAAAAAAGGACTAGACAATCATCTGTCCTTTCATTTGGAAACATTTGCGACCTTTTCTGTTCCCAGAAGTATTTTTTCAAGAGAAGAGTCAGAATCTGGAGTAGACGGTAATTCCGAGAATGCACAAGGCCTCAGATCTGATATTTCGACAAAATCTGTTAGCCTCAGCTTTCAAAGCCCTCCAGCGTCAACGTCTTCATCAGCGAACAAAGAGCCTAAAGAGGAAACAAGGCCGGAACAAGAAGCATCCACGGCACAGGGTGGTGAGAGCCCCGCACCCCGCGGTGTAGGCTCCGGGCCGGACCTCGCGCTTAAAGGCCGTTCAGGTCCCTGGGACTGGTTTGGTGGCCTGGGTACGTACTATTTCCACATTGATTACATACGAGAACACCCGAGCCACAAACCCTTTGTGGATTCTGTGGGGACATGGTATCCACCAAAATCCCTAGGCGCGAACCAAATGATTGGAGGCGGTGTTTCCGGCCTATATTGGTATTGCGATGGATATTCCATCTCTCAGGTAGCCTACAACGCCCTGCCCGATAACTGTCCGCACTTTAAGACATTTTCCGTGTATTATTATAATGGCACTTTCTGGGCGTCTAGGTGTGACGCCACCGCGGTACAAGTTGGGGACGAGGATAGTGATACAGGATATCAAGACCTAGAAGATGCTCCGGAAGGCGAAGGCGAAGGTTGGCACCGTCTGTCCTTTGAACATGACGAACAAACTTATTCTTCCCATGTAACAAATTCTGGACAGCACAGCCGACTAAGAACTCAAAGGCCCGATCAAACCTGGCCTAAGATGCTCCTCCCTGAGCACTATCATGCCCCATTATCATCTCGTACGAGTGAAGAATATCATCAGTACGGCGGGTTAACGGGTGAACTGCCCCTCTTCCTGGCCCTTATTGCATTCTCCGTCGATGCAGGCTATGTTAGCTGGGCCCTTGAAACCTGCTTCCAAAATGGGAGTTGGAGGACTCATAACGTCGATCACATTCGTAAGTATCCCACGTCCCATATTTTATGATTTGCTTACGCGATGCTTTATGAAGGGGAAGACGGACGTGGAATGGTCGTAAAGGTCTATTGCCCCCCTGGAAGGGATGCTACCGAATTAGAGAGTTATGAAAATGGCGATTTTGGGAAATATTTTAATTAACACTAAAACTCGCATAAAGCGTGCTAAGACCTAACATACGTTACGACGTACCTGGACCATGGCTACTTATCGCCAGCAAAAATACGTCGCGAAGCTTCGCTCTTATTCTAATCATGAATAGCCTCTTTCATCCATTCACCCGATGAATTCCCTAGACCATCCACTCACATATCACACTCACAATACCATCAAGATCTCGCAAAGAGGCTAAATAACCTGGGAATTAAACTTCGTCGCCGATATATAAACGTACAGGAAAGATGGACGACCTCGAAGAGGCGATACGAATGGCGCGGCAGGCGATCGACATTACACCTAAAGACCATCCAGATCTCGCAGCCTGGCTAAACAACCTAGGAAATAAACTTGAAAGCCGATATGAACGCACAGGAAAGATAGAAGACCCTGAAGAGTCCATTCAAGTGGCGCGGCAGGCGGTCGACGTCACGCCTGAAGACCGTCTAGATCTCGCAGGGAGGCTGAACAGCTAAGGAAACAAACTTCTCTACACGGACCAGGAAATGCTGGACGAGGCCGGGAAGGTGTACCAGCGCACACTGCAAGGATACGAGAAGGAACTTGGATCGGGGCATACATCAACCCTCGACACGGTCAATAACTTAGGTAATCTCTATGTAGACCAGGGACGGCTAGACGAGGCCAAGAAAATGTACCAACACGTACTACAAGAACGTGAGAAGGCACCCAGACCAGAGCATATATCAACCTTCGACACGGCCAATAGCTTGGGCAATCTCTATGTGGACCAGGGACAGCTAGACGAGGCCGAGAGGATATACCTGCGCGCACTGCAAGTATATGAGAAGGCACTCGGTCGCGAACAAGTGAATACCTATATTCCCGCCCTAAACACGACTGAAAATTTTACTGTACTGTATAAGCAGATGGGAAGGGTGAATGAAGCGGAAGATCTGTATTCGCGCGCTTTGTATGGTCTCGAAGCGGTTTTAGGACGTCCGAGCAAGCGGTGTCAGGATATCATTACAGCACTGGCAGTTTTACACGGTGATCGAGGATGACTACACTGTTTACTACATAATAGACGCTCTTACGACTATTTCGTACTATTTAAAAACGTAAATGCTAGTTAACAAGTGACAGGTTCATTCTCATCACTAGGCTGCCTCCCTCCACGTGTGAGATTGATACCCAAGTAGTATTGTAGTAATGTTGTAACATGTGGCGGATGGCCAAAGGCAAGTAGGGGGATAACAAATGTACGGCATTTAAGAAGCCTGCGGCAAACTCGGCATGCCAGCATACGGCAAGACGGCACTTGCTGAGAGCTCGTGGGAGCTGGCAGGGAGGGCGGCCGAGCCGCGCGGGCCACACCCTTGTGGAGAATCCAAGCAGGGAGATATGTACGTTTTATCTGGAAAAGCATGCTTGGCCTGCCCCAGCCGCCCGCCACGTTGTCTATGGCAGTGGGAGGTCTTAGAGCAGTGCAAACTACCTAATGCTACGCTAAAGCTGCGTCGCTGAGTTCATCCATACACTGTAGTGTAGCATGCTCTGCACTGTCCGTAGTATAATTAACGCTACACGCTTAAGTGATGCGGGGTTGTGATGCAATCACCAGGTAAAAATGTTGCGCAGTGTAATATCTGCTAGTCTGACTTTATTGCTTGATATCACACAGGCTTCTGGAACTCTATAAGTCAAGCAGCACAGGTAGATTCAACCCCAAGACTGGGGGAAATGACTATTGGTGATCTTAGGGCGTGTTCGGTTGCAATCTGGAGCCTTTTCAGTCTGACGTTGATCCGTGCTTTCACCGGCGTCAATTAGTATATAATTAGTGGCGCTTAATCTGGTGGTCGTACTTAATCTGAATAAAGCTGACTGTTCGGTTGATCATTCTAATAAAAAGGCCTTAGATGAGGCTCAGAATTAGCGACGTCTTCTGCCCAGTCGGATCTGAACGGCGATAGTAAGAATTAAGAAGAGGGCGTCGTATAGGGCCTGCAGCTGCAGCAGTAATATTGTCGTCGGTAAGGGCGGTGACGGTGGGGGCATGGTGGGCAATCGGATGGGCGCGCGAGCAGAGCTCCAGATTCGACTTGACGATTGACCTGGAGAAAAAAGCTCCAGATTGATCTGACGCCAAGAGCTCAAGTTCAACTGCTATATACGGTAAAGCGTGTGGATTTGACGCGGTTGCCGATCTGGAGGAGCTCCAGGTCAGAAAGTCGCCAGATTGACCGAACAGACACCTCCAGATCAGATTGAGGCTCCAGATCAACTCAGTTCTGAAGCCTCCAGATTCAATCTGGAGCTGCAACCGAACGCGCCCTTAGCTGTTACGCCGCATCGGCACCGAACTTCCGGAACAAAACCGAGTTCAACGAAAGGGATGTCTTGCAGGTCTCTGGTGTTTATTAAGATATTGAAGTGAAGTAGTTGGAACATGCGTTTCACCGGTTTTCTGCCCTTTGAACCGCGTTTTGGTGAGGGAATGGCCAGTACTGCTGTCGCTGTCCACCTCAGTGAAGGCCCGTCCAGGAGGGCGGATGGACGAGCCGAACGAGGAGGAGCTCTCGAAAGACGACCCCACCTCAAAGCTGCGCTTTCGACTGCGGCCTCTTGGCTCTTCGTTAGTCCAATTATCCTCCAGAGCCTCCTCGAAGTTTCTACCTTCAATCGTAGTCCATAGGTGGTTTTCTCTTGCGTGGACTGGCACTCCTTGACTTGCTACGCGGTGTGAACTGTCTACTTTCTTCCCCCGCCGCTTCCCGCGTATACGTCCTGTTCGTATCAGGGTTGTAGAGGCAGACCTGCCGCTTTTGCCCTTGTTGGAGAAAACGTTTGAGGAAGTGAAGGATTGTTCAGGTGAACCGGGCAAAGAGGTATTCGACACTGGTCCTAGTTAAACTAGGGAGAGGTTATGATAGAGACCTATCATTTCGGTGGTGGCGCGGGGGAGAAAAACATGGACAACAAGTGTAGCGGTAGATGAGGAAACTCGGGAGGTTTCGAGTGTGAACGCGAGACACTTATCGTCGAAGAATTTATAAACGTCCGAACGGAGAAGCATCGCATTTCGCGCATCGTCGATGAATTCAGTATCTGCTCTAGTGGGCCTGCCATAGCTGGATGAAAATGTTAGCAAAACGGATGCAAATCGTTTTTACAGTCATCCACGTACACTGCCATGTTATTCTGTTGGAACTACACAACATCGTTCTTCCACAAAATTTGTAACCCGGCAGGAGATATCTCGAAAGAAGAGGGCCTGAATTGTGCTACTCTGGCGAGGGAGAGGACGATTTGTGGGCTCGTTTGGAATTTTGAAACGTTGCCATGAGGAAACCGCCAGTGATTAAAGCTAGGAACGATTAGGCATCTCTCTGTCGTTACGTTTATGTCAGTTTTTGGCATCACGGTTGAGTTTTGTCGAGGCTTCTGTACATACCGTGTGCATCAGTTGGAACACAGAAGTAGTAATTCTGCCTTCGCAGTATACCATCCTTAAGAGGATCAAGTTGCTCTCCCTCTTTCCTCGGCGAGCCAGCCATCCTAGCGGTTGTTGGCTAGAATGGCGCATGCGATGAGCGCGGTTGGTGGATACCGCCGCCATCTAGTGCTGAAAGTATGAGGAGTTGGTTGTATCCGTCTTGGTAGCCTGGGCTCACAATAAAGGTGTAAGCAGTCCACGTGCATGTGCGCAGACGAACGGTGCCCGTCTACACGCTGCAGCCCCACTATTAACGATGCCCCGCGATGCCACAAGTGTGGCTGGAGCGGGTCGGCCGCCCTCCCTGCTAGCGTAATTGAGGTGTTCGTCCGCTTCCCTTAAGACCTAAGTATGGTAAATCTTTAAGCTTCAAGATAGTTCTATTACTAGCTATCTTTGTCACCGATCTAGAGGATTCTAGAAGCTTCGCTTAACACGGTAGCAAATTTAACTATATAATTACGCTTATCCCCTGACCCCTCTACGAAATAGAGATATAAAGAAAAATTAGATATAGGCAAAGTGCGAATACGCCTTCTTATTAAATTCTATAACTTTTACTATACCAGAAGGAAGACCAAGTGTAACGAGATTATCTTGAAACGCTGAGCAAGAAGGCCGATACTCTAAAGGGAGCCAAAGTAGCTTTAATTTTTTAAGAGTAATCCAATTGTCCTTAATAAAAAGGGTGCTATTGTGGTTTCGTTTTACAGCCTGTAGCTTGCCATCCAGCGAGAAGGCCACGGCACTGACCCCCCTAGCATGGCCCTCGAGCATCTGTGTAGCGGCGCCTGTCGCTGCATCCCATACTTGCACAGTGCCGTCCTCCGAGGCCGATGCGACCAGCTCGCCATCCGGCGAGAAGACCACGGCATTGACCCCGTCCGTATGGCCCTCGAGCGTCTGTGTCGTGGTGCCTGTCGCTGCATCCCACACCCGCACAGTGCCGTCGTTCGAGGCCGATGCGACCAGCTTGCCGTCCGGCGAGAAGGCGACGGCCCTGACCCAGCCCGTATGGCCCTCGAGCGTCTGTGTCGTGGCGCCTGTCGCTGCATCCCACACCCGTACAGTGCCGTCCCTCGAGGCCGATGCGACCAGCTTGCCGTCCAGCGAGAAGGCGACGGCCCAGACCCAGCTCGTATGGCCCTCGAGTGTCTGTGTCGTGGCGCCTGTCGCTGCATCCCACACCCGCACAGCGCCGTCATCCGAGGCCGATGCGACCAGCTTGCCGTCCAGCGAGAAGGCGACGGCCCAGACCCTGCCCGTATGGCCCTCGAGCGTCTGTGTCGTGGCGCCTGTCGCTGCATCCCACACCCGCACAGTGCTGTCACTCGAGGCCGATGCGACCAGCTTGCCGTCCGGCGAGAAGGCGACGGCGTTGACCCTGCCCGTATGGCCCTCGATCGTCTGTGTCGTGGCGCTTGTCGCTGCATCCCACACCCGCACAGTGCTGTCACTCGAGGCCGATGCGACCAGCTTGCCGTCCGGCGAGAAGGCGACGGCGTTGACCCAGCCCGTATGGCCCTCGAGCGTCTGTGTCGTGGCGCCTGTCGCTGCATCCCACACCCGCACAGTGCGGTCATTCGAGGCCGATGCGACTAGCTTGCCGTCCGGCGAGAAGGCGACGGTGCTGACCCAACCCGTATGGTCCTTGAGCGTCTGTGTAGAGGCGCCTGTTGCTACATCCCATACCCGTACGGTGCTGTCGTTCGAGGCTGATGCGACTAGCTTGCCATCTGGCGAGAAGGCCACGGCATTGACCCATTCGGTATGGCCCTCGAGCGTCTGTGTAGAGGCGCCTGTCGCTATATCCCATAACCGCACGGTGCTGTCATCCGAGGCCGATGCGACTAGCTTGCCATCCGGCGAGAAGGCCACGGCATTGACCTCCCCAATATGGCCCTCGAGCGTTTGTACCAGCGAGCTCCACTCCTCTACTATTTGCGGACATCTCTTAATCCAATTGACCATCTCTCCCTCAAACTGCTTGCGAACTAGGCTCCTCTGCGGTGCAAATGCTAGGGCACAGCAATATGTTTGAAGTGGTGCTTCCTCAATAATTGATCGGTTATATAGGAGGAATCGCTTGGCGTCATGGAGGAACGCACGGAGATCGCAATTATCATTAGACTAAAATAATCTCATTAGTTGTCTATATTAATGGGTTTAGAACGTAACTTACGTTAGCCATAGACTCCAATAATGCTATGGCGCGAATCCCTTCTGAACTCTGTTCAATCCAGCCAAGAGCCTCAACCCAGTGGAGTAGATGGTCCCGCAAGAAGCAATGCACTATGCCGTCGTCCCAGAGCTGATGTTCGCTGCGCTGGAGATGATCGACCCAGTACCTGCAAGCGTACTGAAGCTCTGCCGGAAGACAACGCGCGAGATTGTGGGGTGGGACTTGTGCTGCTCTAGCGCCGGGATCCCGTAGGCCATTGATATCTCTTTGGAGCTTCTTGGACATAAGCCGCATGCAGTGATTTGCTAGCGCTTTATGCGCCTTCTTTTCATCGACCCAAAAGTGTCTGTCATAGCATCTCTGTGAGTTGAGGAGGAAGTCCCGGAGGGAAGGATGGTGGAGCCGGACTGGTCGGGTTGGATCCTTTGGGATATCTAGAATAGAGTGAAGTCCTCCTAGCATGGCGCCAACGTTCTGCTCAGGCATATGTAGCATTCGGGCAAGGGAGGGAGCAGGAAGGGGTGAAAAAAGTATAACGATAGCCCCAAGAGCTTCCCTTAGTATTTTATAAGCCTTGTCTTTCTCGCGCTGCTTTAGACGGCTGCTAATTGAGTTCTCAAGGACTTTAGTGTAGATATTGTTCAGTTCTTCTTCGGGTTCAGTATTGGAGCTGTCGTCTTCAAGGATATCTGACAACCGATCTGGACCGAAAAAGTTACCGCCTTCATCAATGAACCGAGAGGCGGTGGCTGCCCAGATGAATAACCCAGCGGCCTTCCGAACTAGACGCCTGATGGCTTCCTCTCCTGGCCAATTCTCGCCGAGGGTATATTTCCGCCGAATAACTATAAGGGCGTGTTGCAGAAAAATAAAAATATCGCCATCAACAATAGACCGTGATATGTCGTGAAGTACGAAATCCTTATGATCCTGGTCAGGGACAAGTAAAAACCCATGTCGGACGGGTATGTCAGGCCTACTTGTAATAAACACACGGAAACGTAGTCTGCTTAAGCGTCGGGAATCGCTCAACAGGTGAAGTACTAGTCTTACGTCGCTCTCTTTCTCGCACTCATCCAGCGCATCGATCACAATGAGCAAGGGGGCCTGAAACGAGCCGGTTGTCAGCTTGGATAGTGGTTGTAGAACGAGCTCGTTCCATTGGTCTTTTAGGGTCCTGCTGCTGATGCCTTCGTCGTTTGATATCGCATCGACAAGTAAAGACTTGAAGGCGGTGCACTTCTGCGCTAGCTGTTGAGCAATAGTGCCAACGAACTTCCCCGCATGATTTACGTCCCCGCCACCTCTTGAGAAGAAAAAGCTGGCCATGAAGCATCCTTTGTTATAGTATTTGCGGGCGATCGTGCGAGCGATGGTCGACTTCCCTGCCCCCGCCCAACCGCTCAGCCAAAAGATGTATCTTGGGTCATCTCCATCTGCCCACGTTCGTATTTGCTGGAGGACTTGAATTCGAGTATTGGGGAGGCAGTGAGGGTCGTCGTCTTTCCCAAGAGCGTTAAAGGCCGCTTGGGGCGCGTCAGCCAACATCACTTTTAATTCGTAATGGGGTAATACAGTAACAGGGCCTATGTTAGAAGAAGGTCAGCAAAGTGCTTCGCTTGTAGAAGCCAAACAACATAGCGGAGGGACAGATGGCTCACCATTGTAGATATCGCGCCCAGCATTGCCTGTGCCTTGCTGGACTACGTTAGCCATGATAGCCTCGTTTCTGAAGCTTTCAGGTTGGGTGGCTTGAAGGTGAGCCATTACACGCCGTACAGGGCGTCACAAGGAGGACGAAGACGGGCAGAAGGGCAACCTTGCAAGGATGTATTAACAAGGTGGTCAGCTATCCCAAGACCGTTCAAAATAGCCGAAGTAGGTCGATCACCAGGATCGCTATTGGGCCCAAAACCTTATCCGTATTAACTTCTCCCCCTAGCTATCCCCCACTAAAACTCTAGATTTCCAGTCATGTTTCTAAGTATGCTTGGAAGAGGACATCAGAGGACGTGACGTTCCCAATTAAGAACTGAGCATAATTAACTAACTTAACACAAACGTTACTGCCATAAGGAGTCCTTATATTCCTAGCATTTCATATCCCTTAGGGCACGTTCGATAACTTTTTTTGGCCGGTTCGACTTCCCAGGTGGGCGCAGCCAGGTCGATACTTTTAAGGCCCACATGGGCGCAATCTGCAGGGTGTAAGCGCCTCTTCTAGACGCCAAAGCAGGGGTGCTTTCCACCTGGTAGAAGGCGTTCGTTCGGTAGGCGATTTACCAGAAGGAGCGCGCCTGTAGATACT
>Ga0307507_10002182_pt1 | contig 41915 bp, 16 predicted proteins | sample 7_EM_MG_FD_207223 | JGI IMG/M metagenome (GOLD analysis project Ga0307507, IMG submission 207223) | Populus trichocarpa ectomycorrhiza microbial communities from riparian zone in the Pacific Northwest, United States - 7_EM | ecosystem: Host-associated > Plants > Roots > Unclassified | place... | reverse complement strand
AGGTACGCGTTTACGCGTTCAGTGCACCAACCACTCGCTTACGCGTCTGGTGCACTTATAAAGCACTAACTAATTAGGGGGAGGACGCATCAGTATATAAACCACGTAGTCTACTTCATACAATCAACAGTCACCATCATCCCAAAGAGCATACAATACTATACGTATTTCGTGCCCCGGGATACAACTCACTCGTACTATTAAGTTAGTACGAACACTAATCAGTAAGCGCGCACAGATTAGCAATCACTCAACACCTCCCACCGAGCGATATATACAACAGCGACCACCCATTTAGACTCCTAGTACGACCTGCTAGAAGGTCAGAAGTCGGGGATTACGGACTATCACCAACTCTATATACTTATTCAAGTCTTAGTACGGTTTACCGGAAGTTATAGACGCGAATACAAACCTTTACAGAACCCCCTATCCTCAACCCTCTTCAAACCTCAAACCCCTATTCCTACTATACCCTCCCTTAATACCCCCAACCTCTTTTCGGACCCCTTACGGAGACCCCTACCCTTCTACAAACCGTTACGGACCCGTTAATCACCTTTACGGACCACTACAAGACCCCTTAAACTGTTACGGACCCGCTAATCAATTTTACGGACCATTACAAGACCTCCCCCACCCGCTAATCAATTTTACGGACCATTACAAGACCTCCCCCACCCGCTATAAGCTACTATGACCTGCCACAGCTTATATAGACATATAACGCTATATAATATGGCAGATATAAGCAAGCAAATTAGCGAAGGTCAAAAGAAGTAGAGCTAAGGAGTCGACCTTATGTCTACAGACGACGTTAACGACTATATTAATTTCAAAATCCTTAAATACGGACACTATAAGCTTCTGAACGACAACCTATAGGAGCAATATAAGGAAGACTTTGTGGACTTTACAGAAGCTATTCTTAAGGCTTATAACCCTACTGCTATCCGTAACCTATGAACCCTTTTACGTCACCAAGGTATATGGGTTAAAAAGGATAAACAAGTTACTATTACACGGTCCTTATACAATATAATACAGGAGGAGGACCAAACGGAATAGACTAAAGAGAAAATCCTAGACCAGGTTAAAGCTATAAATAATCTCTCTGCTTCTCCTAAACTTAATAGTATTACTAGCCTTATACCTAACCTACTTAACTAAATTCGTCCTATAAACCCAAGCGATTTCGGAATTAATCTTATAGGCTAAAGCACACCCAGTACCTAAGTTACGGACTGTAATACCCCTGTAAACCAAAATATAGACTAAAACCCTTCTGTTAACAAAGCTACAGATCTATAACCTGCCTAAGTTATAGATCCGCAAGCTATATATCCGCAAACTATATATCCGTAAGCCATATATCCGCAAGCTATAGATCCGTAAGTTATAGATCCACAACGCACCTAAGTAAAGACTTATAGTAAGGAGCTAGCTAACCTAGTTAAGCTCTACACCGATGAATCCAAGTATAGCGGTGAAAATGACAACTTTGACTTCAAACTAACTATCTTTACGGACCTCTGTTAGAAGGCCGATATTCCTAAATAGGAGTTTAGCCAAGCCTACTCTACTATACTACGCGGCCTAGTATTTAACCACTACTACACCAACCTTAAGAGTAACCCCCTTGGTGTTCCCTTTAATAAGCTATACAAAGCTACCCATAACTACTTTAAAGGACTAGAATATAAGCGTAATATCCTTACCTAATAGAATGCGACCAAGCTACGGACCGTAATTAACAAGAACACTGAAAAATCAACTATAGAGTGCCTGCAAATTCTTATTAAAGACCTCCGGCACCTATAGCACGGCCTTGACGCTAAGCTTCGAACAGACGACTTCCTGTATAATAAACTTATTACGGCCTGCCAGGAAGTAGAGCCCTATAAGTACGCCTACTACAAGCCTACAGATACCTTAGCTGGCCTTATTAATAATCTACGCTCCTCTATTATAATATACAAAGTCTTAAACCCACTAGGCAGCACGCAAGCCTTTATTACGGATATTTAATATCCGCAAACAGACTTAGATATCTACTTTATGGACCGCCGCTACCACTAGCAGCACCCGTACCGACCAAGTCCTACCTGTAACCCCCGCAGCAACCCCCGTACGAAAATATACCCCCGCAGACAAACCAGCCAGAAGTGCTTCGTGTGCGGCAAGAAAGGATGTTGGTCTATAAGGTATACCTAGGAAGAATGTAACAAGTCTAGGAAGAGACTTGATAGCTATATTAGCCAGTTTATTTTAGAATACAAAGGAGAGGAAGCAGAAGAGCCCCCTAATAAGTTAATAGAAGCCCTTATAATTAACTTTAACTTAGACGCTTAGGAATAAGAGACCTTAGAGACATTCCTAACTACTTTTAGACCTTTTACGGACAGCCAAGCCTTTAATATTATAACCATATTAGCCGACCGTTCCTTTATACACTTAGTTGCGCCCGAAAACTATTTCGCAAGTACCCCCGTTACGGACGTTATAGATTATAAGCAGGACCCATTTGCATATATTACCACAGAACGCTATACCCCTAAGGAATTCTACGGTGTTATAATCAATATAGGCGCCTCTAAGAAGTCTACTGTAGGTTACAGACAATACCTTATATATAGGACCACCGCAAATGATAATACGGACATTGATACTATGCAAACTGGGGCCGTAAATGTCTAATTCGGCATTGGCTTAATTGCATTAATTAGATTAGTTGTAGTTAAGACCCTAATTAGCCTAGTTAACTTCCATATAGTAAAAGCAGATACCCCTTTCTTACTTTGCCTTGCGGATATAGACAGGTTATAGGTTTACTATAACAATATTATGGACACCTTGATCGGCCCCGTAACTGCCCTAAGAAGCAAGCATATTACCCTACCAATTACACGACGATTTGAACACCCGTTCCTTATATAGGGAGAGACTTTATAGACCTATATTTAGGAATCTTTTAACTATAACCCATACTACCTTACCAGTACAGAGATCTACTGTTTGTATTATTATTTTGGCCACCCGTTAGCCGAAAAGCTATATAGAGTCCTTAAACGCTCTAGACATGACGACGTTAATAGGAAGGCAGTTGATTACCTAACTAAATACTACTCCTACTGCTAGAAATACGGACGTTCCCCAGGCCGATTCAAGTTTACCCTTTATAAGGATCTTAACTTTAACTATTTAGTGTACGTAGACATTATGTATATCAACGGCAGCCCAGTATTATATATAATTGACGAGGTAACCCGCTATCAAGCCGCCTGTTAGTTGTAAAATATATCTATAAAGCACACTTAGGATATTTTACGGACCTGCTGGATTGATATATACGTTGGACCTCCTAAGTATATCACCTATAATATTGGTAGGAACTTCATCAGCAAGGAATTCTAGTAGTATGCTACGGCCATGGCTATATTAACAAAAGCCGTTCCAGTTAAGGTGTATTGGTCTGTTAGGCTTATTAAGCGAGCTTACCTAGCCCTATAGAGAGCTTACCAGATTATTATGGACGAGTATAAGGACATCTAAAAGGAACTAGCTCTATAGATGGCCGTAAAAGCCATTAACGACACTACTAGCCTGGATGGACTAGTACCTACTCTTTTAGTCTACGGAGCCTATCTAAGGATAAGTAACCTAAATCCTCCTGCCCTATTTATTACGGAACGAGCAGCTATAATACGGAAGGCGATGGCCAAGATAGTCAAGCTATGGGCCAAATAAGTTATTAATAACGCCCTGCACCACCATAACGGACCCAACACAACCCTAGTATACGACCTCCTGCTTAACTCTAAAGTCCTTGTATGGCGTAAAAGCGGTAAGTGGACCAGACCCTACCGTTTACTAGCTGTAGAAAACGAGATGTGCTGTGTATAACTTCCTAGCGGCCCGACTAGCTTTAGGAGCATGTCTGTAAAACCCTACTTTTGGCCTAAAGATACCCATGACGTTGAGCTAGACGAACTAGAAGCAACTGCTAAGCTAGATAAACTAGAGGTAACTGCCAAACTAGATAAACTAGAAGCGACCGCTAAACCAGACAAGCTAGAAGCACCCTTACCTACCCTAGAAGTCCTCTAGAAACCCACTAAACCCACTATACCTACCATAAAGCGCGGTTAAGGACGCCCCCAAAAGCACCCTATAACTAAGAATACTATAACGGAGACTTACCTAACCTCTATAGGAATATCCGCAAGGCAATCTCTACCTGCGGATATATTAGTTCTAGTACAGGAAACCCCCTTTACAGACTCACGACATAAAGAGATCAACGGACTACTTAAAAAGGGTATCTTTGCGGTTATAACGGAGAAAGACGTTCCGCAAGGCGTCCGTATATTTAACTTACGCTTTATTAACAAAATTAAGCACCTGGGTACTAATAAAGCTTTTAAAAAATTAAGGCTTGTTATACAAGCCTATAATAACTAAGGGAAGGGCTTAGTCCTTACGCAATTGCCTATAATTTAACAAGTTAGCTAACGGATTATACTTACACTTATGCCTGGACTACAGCAAAGTAAACCCATAGCTCTTTACCTACGGGACATCTTACAAGCCTATATATAGTCTAATACCTACCTAAGTAGGGACATCTTTATATGGCCACCCCCTAAGCTTAACCTATAACCAGGAACAATCCTATAGGTTATAAAACCTCTATACGGAGTACCAGAAGCTGGAAACCATTAGTTTAAGATATACTACTAGCACTATATTAGTAAACTTAAAATGGAATAGTTGACCTACAACCCCTACCTCCTATACAGCCTATTAAACGGCCTTGGTATTGTTGGACTCTAAGTAAATAATACCCTATTCCTAGCAGACCAGACCTTTGCGGACGCTGAAGAAACTAAACTATAAAAGGCTAAGTTCTTGACAAAGCTGTAAAAGTAGCTAACTAAGCAAAATCTAATTAAGTTTAATGGAGGCCTAATTATATAAAAGGGCAACTTAATTAAGCTAACTTAGGAACATTAAGCCCAAAACCTAAAGCCCGTTATAGTAAAGCCTACGGACCTTACTAGTTCCCGCGGAGAGACCTATAAGACTGTAAATATAAAGGACCAATACGCTGCACAGCGTGCAAGAGGCGCCTATATAGCCACAGTCTACTAACCCAAATCTGCCTATGACTTATCCTTTGCGGCCTAGGTAGTAGATCTGCAAGAAGAAAATATTAAGCAGCTTAATAAGCGCATTTAATAGCAAATTAATAACGCAATAAGAGGACTTACTTTTGTACCACTAGACCTAAATTCCCTTAGTGTAATAGCATTTACGGATACCTCCTTTGCTAATAACAAAGACCTATTATTACAAATTGGCTTTATAATTGTACTTACGGACCGCAATTAGGACGCAAATATACTGTATTGGTCTTTAATTAAGTGCAAACAAGTAACCCGCAGTGTACTAGCTTCTGAGCTATATACACTAGCCCATAGCTTTAATATAGCAGCCGCAATCAAATTAACGGTCCAGAAGGTTCTATAACTGGAGTAGTTACCCCTAGTTCTATACACCAATTTAAAGTCCCTCTATAACTGCCTAGTCAAACTAGGTACAACATAAAAGAAGAGGCTTATAGTCGACCTTATATGCTTACATTAGGCCTACAAACAGCGCGAGATTACGGAGGTTAAATAGATTAGCAGCGGAGATAACCCAGTAGACGCTATAACTAAGGCAAAGCTATATCAAGCTCTTAAAACCCTAATTAATACAAATAAGCTTAACCTAGAAGTTATAAAATAGGTAGAACGGGACTAATGGAGCACCTATAGTACGTCTACGGCCCGTTAGAAGGCCGTACGGCTCGTTATACGGTACAGGTGGAAAACAGTGGAAAGCTACGGTAGAACTTGGTAGACTTATGTAATCCACCAAATTTTATAGGGTAGTCAAATTAACCAATCACGATTTTCTATCCCCAGGATAGAAAATCGCCATTGGCTCACTTAGCACTAGCGCCTTGGCGGCCCTTATAATCCAACTTATAGCTCGTCTACTACCCGTTAAAAGGCCGTACGGTTTATTCTACGGACCGTAAGCAGAACTTACGGCCAGCTTAGGGCACCGTTTGGAAGGCAGCCTAGACGGCACCTCAGGGGAGATTTCCTATGTATTTTCTTTTGTGTTTTATGGTTCTATTAAAGCAATTACGGAGGCTGTATATAAGTGGTTTCATTTTTCAAGTACCGCCAGTGTATAATTACAGCACCTATCATACCAACCGCGTGCCTACGCGTTCAGTACGCCAGGTACGCGTTTACGCGTTCAGTGTACCAACCACTCACTTACGCGTCTGGTGCACTTATGAAGCACTAACTAATTAGGGGGAGGACGCATTAGTATATAGACCACATAGTCTGCTTTATACAATCAACAGTCACCATCATCCCAAAGAGCATATAATACTATACGTATTTCGTGCCCCGGGATACGACTCACTCGTGCTATTAAGTTAGTACGAACACTTAGAGTTGTTGCTTAACTATATTAAAGAAGCTGTTAATCTTAAGCTTCCTTATTACGTATCTTTTGCCGTTTAGATACGCCTTAATATCTAAATCTGGCTGTATCTAGATAGGGATATAGTCTAAGGTAAGTACCTATTCTTCTTTAAGAGTGCACCTTTTAAGTCTCTGATATAGGCTATTATCCATAAATATAAAGTCAATTGTACTTCTGGTAATGCCTTATTGCCATATAATTGCTCCTAGGGGGGTGGCCAGTTTGAGGCCCTAGATATCTATAGCCTTTAGTAGGTACTCTACCTATTATTTAGCAGCAATATAGATGCCCCCCTACTACGGGTGGTAGAGGTTTATATCTTCTAATAGAATAGACTCTGTGCCTTTAGTTTCTAGCAGGCTTATTGCCGATATAGTGTTTACTATTTATAGTACCCCTTTAACCCTTAGATTGTAAATATTAATAATTTATACCGGTCCCCTATACGTCTGGATTATTATAACTGCAATATCTGGGTTAAGTAAGGTAATTATATACTGAGTATCTTTATTGCTTAATTGTTAGTATATAAGCCTCTGTTTAAGAGCTGTATATATTTTTAGCTTAAAATTATCTTTAAGCTACTAAAAACAAGCTTATGTATATTAACTTAAGTATTAAATATATTTAGAACCAGTTCCGTACCTGTTTATATTACGTTTATAAATATCTGGGTCGCTTCTATCTAAGGCTACCTGCTCTCTCTATATTTAACCCTATATCTCTTTAGTAACTATAGTATGGCTTAAAGATTATAACTAATTTTAAAGATATTTATAATGTTTTACTCCTAAATAACGCATGTTATATTTTTTACCTCTTATATTTAAGAGAGTGGATATTATAGGCTTAGGAGTATGCACTTGTCTAGTTCTATATTAGATCTAAACGCGTTATAAACTAGTTATAAATATAGTTAAGGTATAATTTAGATTTTTATTAACCTACCTATATGGCTTTTTATGCATCTATGCCTCTTAAGTTAATACGGTAAGTATAGCCTTTATTTAGCGTCTATGGGTACTCTAGAAGACTTAAATAATCCTTAATTATAAGTATAGAAAAGGATTAGTAGATACCTTAGTAAGAAATATAATATAAGGAACTTTAGGCTAAATATGTTTAGAACTAGATTAGAACGTATTTAGAATATATTAAAAACTTACCTTAATCTAATCTTGTGGCTGTATTTAACTCTCTTTTATATAATCTTCTAACCTAAGGACACTGTCTTCTAAATTAATTTTAAACTTATTTTTATTATTACTAGAGAAATCCAGTGGCTAGTAATTATTAAATAGATCTATTTAAATTAGAATATATTCCAAATATATTATAAACACATTAACGTGTTCCACTACCGAGCGCATTACACTACCGGGCGCATCACTTCGGGGAACACCAAAAAGCCTAAATTTCAATCTTAAATATCTCAACCACTACTTAATAATATTTTCTAAAAATTTAAATATAAGCTCTAATATGCCTATTCTAGTGCCTATTATAATATAAAAGTATATAGTCTAGTGGTTGTTGAGATATTTCAAAATATCTCTATTTTTAGCCCCTAAACTCTATATTATAATAACTATTAAGTTACACACTCTAATATTATAACATACACTAAAATATATATATAAAAGCTTATATTTAAATTTTTAGAAAATATTATTAAGTAGTGGTTGAGATATTTAATATTGAAATTTAGGCTTTTTGGTGTTCTTTGAAGTGATACGCTCGGTGGTGTAATGCGCTCGGTGGTGGAACACGTTACCCATAATAGTTGGTTCTATTTTGGAGCTAAGAGGTAAGTTATGTGGTAGGATAAGCGACTTACGCTCGGTTGACCACATAATCTTATATTTTCAGTTAAGGCTGCCCCGTGCAGGGATTGTGCATTAGCGCTTATGGTAGACCCACCCTTTAGCGTAGCCTGACCGACTTATAACCACGATGATGCCAAAGAGGAAAGGCTGATAGTAGTGCCTGCGATAGTGGCGGCCGGCCCGCCGGGCGTAAGCGTCGTGCCTGGGGCAATGACTAGCCCTCCGCTGTAAAAGTTTGGGAGTCAGCTATAATAATAACAGGGGTAGCGGCTTGGTTAGCAGGCTATAGAGGGATGATTTAAGTTCCTAACAGACCTCCGATAACGACATTAGAGGGTCCTACGCTTATAGTTATACCGGAAAGTGTAACTTTAGGACTACCCTTAATACCCGCCAATTGAGGAGGTATGCTCTATAGGTCTACTAACTATTTTAGGTTAGCAGGCATTGGCGTAGGTTATAGGTATTAGTATTACAGGTCGCAGCTAATCGTGGTCTTGGACACGTTAAACGTGGTTACTAATAGGGGTCAGCAAAAGCTAAGCGTGGTTACCAATGGAGCCCCCAGAAAAAGGTCGGCGGTACTACACTTTTACCCATATAGAACGCGCATCAGTAGCCACATTTGACTTAAGCAAACACACAAACCAAAATGTCAAGAGTATATGCTCCGCATACACCTAGAGATATAGACACAAATATATATATATATCTATACCTACACATATACAACCGCATTTATATATACCTTACTATACTAATAACAAGTAAAAACTATACTAAAGTAAATAAGAGTATAGTAGGGTAGCTAAATGGTCTACAAGTTAGTATGCACAATTATATACTAGGTATATGCTAAGGATATACAGGTATACCAGAGCGTACCTAACATTAAACACAAAGACAATAGTTCTTAAGATAATATAATTAGTAGAGAGAGTATTGAAGATAAAGAGGGTGGGGAGGGCAAGGAGGGTAAGGGTTAAAATAGTATATAACAGCGGTTTCTATTTTATATAGGTCTCTCTAAGGTAAGACTATATATAACACTATATATAGGCTATATATATACTAAGAATATCCAGAGCACACTCTAAGACTATAGAGCACTTATTAGCTCTAATGGTAAGCACTAAGTTATTATCTAAGAGGCAATAGACCATATTATAATGCCAGAATATCTAGTAACTAGAAAAGAAGGAATTGCACACTTTATCTATAAAGTAACACCTCTGCTATCTATAGATGCAGATAAAGAAATAGTATATAAGGTTATTAAGTAGTATATATTAAAGGTATGCAATACACATGCTAGGTATATACTGTACTTATACCTCCAGTAGATTTAATTTTCGTTTTATAAAACTGGTAACCCTAAAGTTACATAACTACAACTCCTTGGAGAAAATAATAATTAGAAAAGTAAAAAAGCATTTTATTAAGCGTTTAAATATAGCGGCATTAAACACTGCAAGCACGCTTATGAGGATGTCCTCCATATATGCCCCATATATAATAGGGTTAAGCTTAAATCAATTAACAACCTCTAAAAGTGTAGCAGTCGTCTATACTAAGCAGTAGAGGTTAATAAAAAGCTTAAGTAAAGTATAGAGAAGTAAGCATTATCTATATATATTAGGTAAATACTTATAATATACAGCTACTATAACGGTATTCTATAATTATGGCGGTAGTATACCTATCCTAGTATATAAGAATGTGTATATAGTGAAAGCAGACTAACAATATTTTCTTAATATAGAGTGCGCATATGGCCAGCGTATATGTAATATATGCTTATTATATATAGATAATATTTATTAGTTATTCTAGCAGCAGTAATACTAAACTATAGCACACTACTTGGCCTTTATTATTAACAACTGCTAGGGTAGATATTTAATACCTATATCTACTTGTTAAATATGGGGTTCAGAAACTTAAAAAAGAATATACCTATATTAGACATTTAATATCAAAGCAAAAAAATTGTGGTAGGTAATATATACACTATATATACGCTATGTATATACTAAGCCTATTAGGGTTTGACCATCCGTAAGGCCAAAGTAGGGTAGTAAGCTAAATATATAGTACATGGTTAGATTGCTATATTCCTATTAATATAGCACGGTATCCTTACATTTACCTTATTATATGGAATTCTTATACATATCATCTACTATACCTAATAAAGCTACCAATTGACCTTGCTAATAATGTAGTTAAAGTAATAAGGCAGGTGGAAGTCCTAAGCCTTACTATATATATACCCCATATATGCACAGTATATGCGAATAAAACTACTTACTATAGCATAGGTTAATTTATCCTATCTCCACAGTATTATACTCTATATAAGAAGTATAGGGCGCAGACACTATGTATAATATATAGTAGTCTTAATATTAAGGATCAAATTACTGCTCTAATTTAAAAGAAAAAGATGCTATAATTCCTAGAGGGGATGGTATATGTAGGTAAGTATAGGTTAGACACATGCCAAGTATATATAGAGCTTAAGCGTAGTAGGTATGTTACACAAGTTCTCTATTAACTAATATAAAAAGAACACAGAGTAATAGATTTAGGTAATTTATAACTTTAATAACAAGTATTTCCTTATTATATATTATATATATACGCAAGCTAAGGCATTCTAATATATAACATATATTAAAATGGACCTATTATTTAAAATGGTTTAAGGTAAAACAAATTTATTCTTAATTATGGGATAGGACGAGAATTCTAAATGTATATATGCCCTATACTATATATATGCTATACATAGGCTAATACCTATAACAGGAATTAAGGTATAGGTATACACATTTCTAAACTTAGAAATATATACTATATACGCAAAGATATTTCAGCTAGTATTTAAGGTTTTAAGTAATACTGCCCGATTATCTATATAATTTATATATATTTATAGAATCAGACTTCGCACAGCTATAGTTAATATATATAAGAAATAAGCTGGTAGTAAGTATATGCTGCGTATATACCTAGCATATGCTAATAATATATAGGCTTTGGGGATTACCTATATATAATTAACCCATTCTATAAATGGGATGAACACCTTTAGCATATACTTATATTCTGCTAAGTATATATTAAACAAAACTTTATAAAGTGCTTTCTAACCCATAAAGTAAAATATATTATAGAGCAGATATAGAAAGCAGAGATAGAGTAGAAACTGATAGAGTATATACAAAGCATATACATACTACATCCAGAGCTTACGTCTTGGATAAACAATAAGAAGAAAATATAGATACTAGCTAGGCTTATAAAGGAAAAGTTAAAGGTCCCTTATAAGTAGTAGGCATATACACAAAAGCATACTGGAATTAGTAAAAGTAGTTACTTTTAAGATAATAACTTTACCGGTTAAAACTTATATATACTTACTGCAGTACTACGGTAAATATATATGCTCTGTATATACACCGCATATTCTAATATTTTAGTATAGGCTCAAACTCTATATATAAGAAATATTCAACCTATAAAAGCTATATAAAGAGACAGGAATAGATAATATATAGAGAAATTATAGTAACTTAAAGCGGATAGCAGTACAGCTATAGAAATAAAGTATATATACACTATAAATGCAAAGTAGATGCTAAGCTTAAGCAGCCCAGAAATAGCGGAAAGCAGCTAAGTAATAAGCTAAAAATCCTAAACTAAATCTTCCTTAAAATCCTTAGAACCTATTTAATACCCCTAAGCCTAATCTACAGTATATACCTAATATAGAATTACCTACTATATTTAGTAAGCAGACTATATCGCAGATAAGTAAAGCAGATAATAATATTATATTAGTATTAGATATGTTACGCGTATCCACAGCATATATAGTGTAGATATTGCCCCTACTATTTTAAAGTTAAACGCCCCAGACTATAGGTAAAAGGTATAAATCTAACCTATCTATAGAGGAGATAGAGAAGGAGGCATATACACTTTGTATAGAAAATATAAAGTAATAAATTAATGAATTAAAACAGGCTAAAGATATATATAATAAAGCAAAGGAGCTAGTAGAGCTTAAGAAGTAGGCATAGGAGCATAGTGTTAGCATATAAGGCGCATATATACAGTATACGCAGAGCAAGTATCATAGAGTTCTATCACTATAAATAAAGAATTAATTAATATGGGCCTATAGCCCTATGCCCTATATTAGGCATATGCCTAGCCTATTTATCCACTAAACTTTGCCTAAACTCTAACTATGCATATTACACATTGCGTATGCAGTGTGTAGGCCCAATATATACTAGGACTTAACCAGTAATATAGGATAAGCGGCAGGTTCCACCTATAATAGGAGTGGCTTATGCAGAGCATAAGTATAATATACGTAATAGAATAAACTAAACTTACTAGAGCTCTTACTACTACTATAGCAGCGGCCTATTGTTTTTCTGCTCCCTATACTAAATATTAGTAGTATATATATAGGATATATATAAAGCAAACCTACCGCTCTAGCAGCGTGTAGATAGTAAGGGGGACTCCTTACAATCATTTAGGGGGGTCGGGCCGCGCTGCGCATATAGTTAGCGTATGCTAAATATATATAGGTAAAATACTAACCTTACGCTTTAAGCCGGTGGAGGGAGTAGTAGGGCTAATACGCTATTTCCCTTATATTAGTATACGCCTAGTATAAGCGCGTGTTGACCTATGGTTAGTAGAAGACATTAGGGGTTTACATATATATAGGGTATACGCGTATAAGCTAGCAATATAACTAAGTGGTGGTTTTGGTAATATATATATAGAGGATACGCCAAATTAAACTTTCCTAGTCTCCTAAACATAGAGTTAAGTATTAGTTTTAAAATTAGGCAGTATCCCTAGTAGTAGCCGTACTTATTCCTTATACACGCTACCCTTAGGCCTATAAGTGCCTTTAGGTCTGAAATTAAACTTAGGGGGAATAAGTATATAGATAAATAGATATATATATTAGGGTATAGTACGTATATATAAAAGCAACACTAGTGCTCTTACCTCGCGATAGAATTGTTTACTAAATTAGGTAGTAAACCCCTAGTCCTAGACACTGCATTTAATTAGCTCAGGCTAAGCGTATACGCAGTATAGGGTAGATATATACAAAAAGTGTATAGGCATCTGTATACTCCAAAATCCTGGAACCCAAGGGGCTACAACTATAGACACTATTAGCGACGTATATATAACGTATAGGCATAGACATACCCAGGCTTATACAGGTATCTTATATCCTATTAGCTACTAGAGAGAACAAATAGCTTTAGGGAACTATAATACATTAGCCTTATATATACGCTGTATATACATAGCACATACTTCTTGTTTACGACCAGCTCTCCAACTAATGTGTTATTAGTAGTTAGGTTAGTTACTGTATATAGTAAGTATATACCAAGCTACTATAATAATATAGTAGTATATACAAGCACCGCTGTGCTTATTACGGACATACTAGCAATACTATAGCCATATCAGTAGAGCCGCAGGCGCTGCGCATATACAAAACATACACTTAGCTAAGCGGTAAAGATATAGCCGCATATCTGCGTACTGTTAACTACAATATTACACCTAAACTTTGGCTTAGCATATGCTACGCATAGGGTATGGATAAGCAATATACACCATAGTGTTAACTAAGGAGAGTACAGAGGCGGCGTTAAGTAGGTCTAGTATATACTTAGTATATGCCTACGTAGTATATAGAGCCGTATATACTTGCGTTATCTTAGACCAAAATAATCGGGGCTATATACAGTTAGCATATACACCGGATATACAGCTCTATATACACTTATGTCTTCCTCCAGCGAGAGCTGCTGTAGCGCGCGCTATAGTTATTATAAGTATATACTGTGCATATACAATCCTATAACTAACTAGGAGTCACCCAACTAGGATTAGGATTTAGAATCGGACCTATAAGGCTTTATAAGTATAGTATATGCATATGCTCTGCATATGCTTACTATAGTAATGGCTAAAGGCAGAAGGGTTAGCGATAGAGGCCACCTACAGGTTGTTAAAGTCTGCGATTATTAGATTGCTTATAGTGAGCATATACACGGCATATACGATAGTTAAATTGGTAATAGAAATTCGCCTTATTCTTTCTGTCAGTATATACAAAACCTATGCCTATATTATACTGTATATACTTATAGCATACACTGTGATATTATAGAGAAGAAGTTATAGTGCGACTGTTATTATAGATATGCTACGCGTATATATGGGCCATGTTTTAATAACTAACTACTATTACCTTATATAGCCATTGTTTAGCGCATATACGCGGTATATACACTGCCATAAACTAGGATATTTGTAATTTAAGAATAAACGGCTTTGTATTTTCTATTTTATTTAAATTGCATGTGCATTATATATACGTAGGCTCAGCGTGGTCTTAAGCTAATTGTGGTTATAAAGCTAGTTTGCAAGTTCTAACCACGTTAAACTTTCTAACCACGCTGAGTCTTTTCCGTGACCACGCCGAGCTGTGAGCCCTTAGTATTGTTTCACGTTTAAAGTCCTTAAATACTATTTTAGTAATACGCCCTATTAGGAAGTCTTAGATAAACTTAATTATCTAATTTAATAGGCCTTTTTTCTTATAAAAGTTTAAGGTAACTTAATATTAACTAATCGCAAAGGTTACTATCTCGCGTAGTAAGGTAGCTAATTTATTTCTATTTAAATATATATAGTGTGGGAATGCATCCTTTTTTAGTGGGGTTTAGCCGCCACTTTTGGCAGTCTTCTCACCTCGCTTAGCCCTTATTACATTGCCGCTTTAACAAGGCTCTACTCGCTTAAGATGCCCCCTTGAAAAAAAAGTAGATTTCGCTACACATCCAATTTCGCCTGATTTCCACCAACTGCACATAGTAATTGTAGCGAAGCCGTATGCTTGGCTGCAAAGATCGTGAGGTTTCCACCCATACGATATTGCTAAATTTCATCGGCAATTGCAGAGACAGCGTTTTGGCGGCCACAACGGAGGCGTAGTCAAGGGGGAGAAGAGGAAGCGTTTTCAATTTGATTCTCCTGGCTAACTAAGGCGATTCTCCAGGACAACCAAAAAGGCCCTTGCGTGTAGCCATAGCCGTTCGCTACGATTACTATGTAGTTGGTGGCAATCAGGCGAAATTGGATGTGTAGCGAAATCTACTTTTTTTCCAAGGGGGGTGGAAGCTGGTCATGCACATGGCTGTATCTGAATACGACATTTGAACCAGATATCTAAGTACGCGTACCTACCGTTTAAGAAGTTCATCTAGAAGTTTTATAGTAGTTTTATGTAACAAACCGTATTCTCCAACCCTTAGCGCAAGGCGGCAGCCGAGCTTGAGCTTGTTCCTCCACCCATATAACTCCCACACCCTCCCTCCCACCTCACACCTCACACCTCACACCTCACACCTCCGTCCTCCGTAGACCACGCCTCCCACCACCCCAACCACGCAATCGAACCGAAACCGACACTTCCAATATGGCGCGCCCCAACCGTTCCAGAGCTCCCTTCCCCTTCCTCGCCCTCCCCACCGAGCTCCGCCTCCAAATTTACAATTACCTCCTCCTCTCCGCGCCCACGAGCTACGTCTACGCGCACCCCGACCCGCCCAACCCGCATCTGCGCCAGTGCCGGCGCCGGTACCAGCACGTCATGCTCCTCGCCAACCGCCAGCTGCACGCCGAATACGCGCAAGCCTTCTACGAGCGCACCAGATTCCTCTTCTACATCAACGCCAACAACGGCACGCGGCCTGCCACCACGCCCTTCTGGACCCTCCCCCCCGGGCTGCTGCCCAACCTGCGCAGATGCAGGGTGCAAGTCGAGATCTGGGAGCTGGAGCTGGAGCCGGACTTCTCGATGGAGGCGTTGGTCGTGCGGATCGAGGCGCTGCTAAGATGCATGGAGCGCTTGCGGCGGGTGTATCTTGAGTGGAATCTTGGGGTAAGGTTGGGGCGGACGGTATATGAGTGGTTAAGGGAGTGGTTGATGAAGGTGGGACTGTGGGAGCGGCTTGGGGAGCGGTTTGTGCAGCGCCTGAAGGGGGGAGCGGGGATGCAGGAGATAATTGTGAAGGTTGGGAACTGCATGATTTGTTGGGAGAGGAAGGGGGCGGAGTGGGTGGGGGGGGAGGTGCCGTATATAAGCCGTCCCCTATAAGGTAAGGGAAACCGTATTTCAGCTTAAGAAATGTATCTAAGTTAGGGTAAGCCTTATATAGCAGTGCTTCCTCTAAAGCGGGTTTCGAAGCAGCTAAGCTACTAAAGCCTTTCCCGCACCTAAGCGAGACACCCAGCTTAGTCGCGCGGTACTGCAGTTTGCTTATCTTCTGTAAAAAAAATTAATAAGCCGGCTCTTATGTAAAAAAAGTTACAACGTAAACCTATCTTTATAGCTACGCGTTATATAGATTTATAATATATATAAAAGTTATAAAAAAATCTTTTTAAGAAAATCTTTTATATATAAATTTTTATAAAATAGCTTATAATTAGAGTAGTATTTGTCACGGAACCCCACCGCAGGCGCCTCTATAGGAGACCCCTTAGCAGAGCCCCGTGCTCTCGCGTACACCTCGCGTATAGCTTATGTTAGCTACGCGTGGTATATCACTTCCTTGCACCCTTGACCCTTACGATCGACCGCGCAACGTCTTGTAGACTCCTCGAATACATACGCTCTGTAGCCATTGCCCCCGTCCCATAACATTACGTTACGCCTTTTTACTACTAACGCTTAGCCTATAACCAATTCTACATCTCTCTAATACTACAGGCGCTGCTAAAAGCAGCGTGTCTATAAGTTACCTTACTTTATACTTCTAGGGAACCCATAATAGTAAGACGATATTTGTTACTAGCCACTATGTTAAACCTAAAGAATAACCTAATACCTACACTTAACCTACAACGCCAATCAATCCTAGGAGAATTTAATTTACTAGCCCTAGCCTTAACCCCTAGGGGGAAGCCTAATAGCTTAAAAGATGTAAGTGTTATAGAACCTAACCGTAGAGGCCTCTATAGGGGAGCCCCATGCTCTTATATACACCTTGCGTACAGCTTATGTCAGCTATATATAGGTATATCACCCCCTAACGCCCTCGACCCTTATAGTTAATTACGTAACGTCTTGTAGACTCCTTAAATATATACGTCTTATAGCTACTGCCCCCGTCCTATAATATTACATTACGCCTTTTTACCACTAACGCTTAGCTTATAACTAATTCTATGTCTTTATAACACTATAGGCGCTACCAGAAGCAGTGTGTTTATAAGTTACCTTACTTTATACTTCTAAGGAACCCATAATAGTAAGACGATATTCCTTACTAGCTATTATATCAAACCTAAAGAATAATCTAATACCTATACTTAACCTACAACGCCAATTAATCCTAGGAGAATTTAATTTATTAGCCCTGGCCTTAACCCCTAAGGAGGTTAATACCAATAATATCTTATTCTTTATTAACTATATAACTACGGACAAGTAAGCGGAAGGGCTACTACCTATTAAAATTGAAATATAAGACGCTAAGATATTTGTAAAAATGGTAGCATAAGAACCTAATAAATACTACCACCTTCTATAGAACTACCACCTAAGGCTTATATAAGCTAAGATGCGTACTGCCTAAGATTGCGATATTATTTAAGACCTATAAGCCTATAAAGCGCTTACTGATAATTCGCGTTAAGAAACCGAAGATAACCTCCGCGTATCTAAATGCGATGTCTAAAAATTAAAAAAGGCTAAGATTATACTTATTGCCACAGTTACTAAAAAAGAGGGCATAATTAAGTACCTATAATCTTAGCTTAATAAGCACATTTATAATAACGCCAGATACCTCTCTACTGTATATAACGCCACTTAAGCCTCTATACCCCTAGCAACTTTACCTACTTAATGCTTAATAGAGGGTTAATACTAAGTAGCTTTACCTAACGGGAACCCCTACTAAAGCAGCAATAATAAAAGCCACAATAATTAAACCTAAGCTGCCACTGTAGGGTCTAGTATACGTTACCTTAATCCCCTAGTCTTTTAGGGGGACCGTAAGGAATATAGCCACTAGAAGATGCAAATCCGCGAGAAACTAACTTAAAGCACCTACCTTTTTTCTATAGAAGATACTAAGATTGGCTATATTATTGGGCAAATAAAGAGTATACTGTTTAACAGACTCTTTACCTAGTAGGAGACTAATAGCCCCTAAAAGTGGCAGTCCTATTAAGAAGTCCTTAATAATCTTAACCTAATATACCGCGACTATAACCTACTGGCTATTAACTAAGCCAAACTATATGCCTTAGAGATAAGCCCTACTAAATTATTTAATAAATTCTATATTAAATTCTAGGAATACACTAGAACCCTTGCCTAAGACAACACTAAAGACTAAAAGGATCTCCTTAAAAAAGTCACTTATCGCCTTAGTTACGCAGCCGCTAGCTACAACTATAATAACATCTATAATATGGTAGCAGCCCTATAGAAGATTAAATAATAACTAAACTAGATTACTACTACTAACCCTTATCCAAAAGCCTCTCTATATAAGCCCCCTAGACCTACTAAACCTATATATACTAAGCTACCGGCGCCTACTACCTTAAATACTACTAGAGCCAATCTTAACCTCTCTATACTAACCTTTCTATAAAAACTCCTAAATAGAGAATGTAAGCTACTCTAGAAACTAGAACGCTGCTATAGATGCTATTAAAAAGGCTATTATTGCGATAACCCAAACTGCCTAATAGCTAGGTTTAGTAGCTACCGCCTAATACCTAACCTAGTACTTTAAACACTAAATATATTACTATATACCACTACCGTATAAGATAAAGACGTAGTAATAGCAGTAGGGTTAGATATAGAAGCGGAAAACACTAAGTCCTAGCCTTAAGTTGTGGGTTAGGACACCCTAATAATAGAGGGATCTATATATTAGCCTACTTAATAGATAACTTAGTAAAGATAAATAGACGGAAATAGATAGTTTTACCTATAATAGGAACTACTGCCAAAAAATAATATAAAAGCTGTTCTATAATTAATTATAAAGCTATTAATAAGTTTATAGATACCTAATTTATACACACTTATATTCTACCTACCTTACCCCTTACTAAAGCCCGCGCCCTATAACTTACTAATAGTAGTTATACCATACAGAAGATTACCTAGATAGTATAACTCTACCTAGATATAAACGGGCACCAGGAAGAGCTCTAGGCCTATATTACACCACTTACCAACTACTCTATTATCCTTAGAATAAACTAGCTCAAATAATATAACCCCACTATTAACTAAAAAAAGAAAAAGGTAACCTTTAACTCTAAATACTGCAGAGAGAGTTGCCTACGGTATAGCCTAGCCGCCTCTATTTACTTCCCAGGATATCAACCTAAGAAACCCCTTATTACCCTACCTATAACTAACTGCTACTATATAAGTGCCGCGGCCTTCTACTGTATAGTACATAGGAAAGGCTAGACCGTTGCTATAGCTTCCTAATTATAACTATATAAGCTTAATAAGGAACAGGACTACGTCCTCTATAGTAATAGGATAGATATAGTCAACCTTCTAGAAGACAATGCCCCTATAGAACTCTACAGACTTTTACCTTTAGACTTTAAGAAATTTATAAAGCTTAAAAAAGAATTTACTAATAAGGAACTCCACAAGCTCCTCCCTAAGAGATACTATAACTTTATTAACATGTGCTTACAAAAGGGCGTAGATATACTCCCCCAATATTGACCTAATAACTATACTATTAATATTAAATAAGGAAAAAAGCTACCCTATAAGAGGCCCTACCTAATATCAAAAGACGAACTTTTAGTTATTAAAAAGTATATTAACAAGCACCTTAATAAAGGATTTATTTATCCTAGTATATCCCTAGTAGCTGCCCCTATCCTCCTTACTAAGAAGCTAAGAGGAGGTATTTAATTCTATATTAACTACAGAGGACTTAACGCTATTATAATTAAGAATTAATACCCTATACTGCTTATATATAAAACTCTTAAGCGGCTTAGCTAAGCCAAAATTTATACTAAGCTTAATATTATTGCTGCCTTTAACCGCCTCTAAATATAGGAGGGTAACAAATAGAAAACCGCATTCGCATTACGCTTTAGCCAATTTAAATATACTATTATTCCCTTTAGTATATATAACGGCCTAGGCAGCTTCTAAAGCTATATTAATAACGCCTTATAAAACTACCTTAATAACTTCTACTCTACGTATCTGGACAATATACTTATTTATAGTAATAACCCTTTTAAGTATACTAAACACATTTAAAAGGTCCTATAGCGCCTTAGAGATATAGGACTTTATATTAATTTAAAGAAGTGCGAATTTTTAGTTATAGAAGTAAAATACCTTAAACTAATTATTACTATTAAGGGTGTCCGTATAGACCCTAAAAAGGTATATATAATTACTAAATAGCAAAAACTTAACTACATTAAGGATGCATAAGCCTTTCTTAGTTTCCCCAACTTCTATTAAAAATTTATATATAACTTCTTAGGTATTATAGCACTACTTATAGTAATAATATAAATAAAGGGCCTTTCTACAAAAGGAAAAAAAATATATCTATATTTTATCTAGATAATTAAATGCAAGAAGGCGTTCTAAGACCTTAAAGATACTTTTACTAAAGCACCTATTCTAGCTTATTTTATACCAGGACAATAACTCTATCTTAAGACTAACTCCTTAAACTACGTTAACGTAGGCATTCTTTCCTAAATAGGTAATAACGGTCTCCTCCACCTAGTTACATTCTACTTATTTAAGCTTATACTATAAAAATATAACTATAAGATCTATAATAAGGAACTCCTTTTAATTATATAAGCGTTTAAGGAATTCTAACTAGAACTCTTCTTAGTAGAACCTAACTAGCCAACTAAAGTCCTTACGGACTATTATAACCTTAAGTACTTTATAACTATAAAACAGCTAAACTAATGCTAAATGTTTGTATCAACTTAATGATACAAGTGAGTCATATCCCGGGGCACGAAATATGTATAGTATCGTATGCTCTTTGGGATGGTGGTAACTGTCTCTTGTATTAAAGCAGACTATGTAGTCTATATACTAATGCGCCTCCCCCCTAATTAGTTAGTGCTTCAGGGGTGCACCAGACGCGTAAGCGGGTGGTTGGTACACCAAACGCGTAAACATGTACTCGGCGTACCAAACGCGTAAGCACGCGGTTGGTACGACAGGTGCTGTAATTATACACTAGCGGTACTTAGAAAATGAAACCACTTGTGTATAGCCTCCGTAATTGCCTTAATAGAACTATAAAACATATAAGAAAATACATAGGAAATCCCTCCTAAGGTGCCTTTTAGGTTGCCTTCCAAATGGTGCTCCAATCTGGCTGTAAGTCCTGCTTATGGTCCGTAAAATGAACTATACGGCCTTTTAATGGGCCGTAAATGTACCATACGGCCTTCCAACGGGCCGTAACTAAACTATAAATGCTCCGTTAGTCTCGCTCTACCCATTCTATAACCTTTAGGTTGAGCTTGTTTGTGTTAATTAGGGTTTTAAGAGCTTAACATAGCTTTGCCTTAGTTATAGCGTCTGCTGGGTTGTCTCCGCTGCTAATCCATTTAACCTCCGTAATCTCGCGTTATTTATAGGCCTAACGCAAGCACATTAGGTTGACTATAAGCCTTTTCTCCTGTGTTATGCCTAGTTTAACTAGGCAGTTATAGAGGGACATTAAATTGGTACATAAAACTAGGGGTAGCTGCTCCAATTATAGGATCTTCTAGATTATTAATTTGATTACGGCTGCTATATTAAAGCTATGGGCTAGTGTATATAGTTTAGAAGCTAGTACACTGTGGGTTACTTACTTGCATTTAATTAAAGACCAGTGGAGTATATTTGCATCCTAATTACGGTCCGTAAGTACAATTATAAAGCCGATTTATGATAACAGGTCCCTATTATTGGCAAAGGAGGTGTCTATAAATACTATTACGCTAATGGAATTTAGGTCTAGCGGTATAAAAGTAAGTCCTCTTATCGCATTATTAATCTGCCATTAAATGCGCTTATTAAGCTGCTTAATATTTTTTTCTTGCGGATCTACTGCCTGGGCCATAAAGGACAAGTTATAGGCAGATTTGGGTTAGCAGACTGTGGCAATATAGGCGCCTCTTACACGCTATGCAGTGTATTGGTCCTTCATATTTATGGTCTTATAGGTCTCTCTACAGGAACTGGTAAGGTCCGTAGGCTTTACTATAACAAGCTTTAGGTTTTAAGCTTGGCGTTCCTGGGTCAGCTAGATTAAGTTGCCCTTTTATATAATTAAGCCTCTGTTAAACTTAATTGGAGTTTACTTAGTTAACTGCTCTTACGGCTTTACCAGGAACTTAGCTTCTTGCAGTTTAGTCTCTTTAGCGTCTACAAATGTCTAGTCTGCTAAGAAGAGGGTATTATTTATTTAGAGTCTAACAATACCAAGGCCGTTTAATAGGGTGTATAGGAGGCAAAGGTTATAGGTTAACTGCTCCATCTTAAGTTTACGGACGTAGTGCTGGTAGTATATCTTAAACTAATGGTTTCCAGCTTTTAGCACTCTATAGAGTGGTTTTATAACCTATAAAATTGTTCCTAGTTACAAATTAAGCTTTAGCGGTAGTTGTATAAAGATGTCCCTACTTAGGTAGGTATTAGATTGTATATAGGCTTGTAAAATATCCTATAGGTAAAGAGCTACGGGTTTACTTTGCTATAGGCCAGGCATAAGTATAAGTATAATCCATTGGCTAACTCGTTGGATTATAGGTAATTATATAAGGACTAAGTCCTTTCCCTGGTTGTTATAAGCTTATATAACAAGCCTTAACTTTTTAAAGGCTTTATTAGTACTAGGGTGCTTAATTTCATTAACAAAGCGCAAGTTAAATATACGGACGCCTTACGGAACGTCTCTCTCCGTTATAACCGCAAAGACGCCCTTTTTAAATAGTCCGTTAATCTCTTTACATTATAAGTCTATAAAAGGGGTTTCCTATACTAGAACTAATATATCCATAGGCGGAGATTGCCTTGTGGATATACCTACGGAGGTTAGGTAATTCTCCATTATAGGGTTTTTATAGGGGCGTCCTTAGCCACGCTTTACAGCAGGTTTAATAAGTTTAGTAGGTTTCTAGGGGACCTCTAGGGTAGGCAAGGGTGCTTCTAGTTTATTTAATTCAGTGGGTGTTTCTAGTTTACCTAATTTGGCGGGTGCTTCTGGTTCATCTAGCTCAACATTATAGGTGTTTTTGGACCGAAAATAGGGTTTTATAAATATGCTTCTAAAGCTTATTAGTCCGCTAGGGAGCTATATATAGCAGGTCTTATCTTCTACGGCTAGTAGACAGTAAGGTCCAGTCCAATTACTACTTTTACGCCATATAAGGACTTTAGAATTAAGCGGGAGGTTATATGTAACAGTGCAAGTGTGGGTATTGAATGAGCAACTTAATTCTAAATCTATGGAAATCAAGTGAACTAAATACATGAAAGTAGACCCGGAACTCCATAATCTATGACTCAATATTTGACCGTATCCGAGACATACGAGGGTGGCGTCGATTGTGTCTCGGAGCCTCTTAGGCGACGGTCTCGTGTCTCAGCGTAGTGCTGGTGAACTATTACACACCCCCCCAGATTTTACGGTGTAGTTAAAGCTGTAGAAAATAAAACGAAGATAGAAGCTATACCAAAATAGGAAATTTAGATACAACTTTAGGAGTAGTATAGGGTGATACTTAAGAGTCTTTGTTAGTTGTAGTAGTGATCTAATGTCGAATGTCCACTAGATTTAATTGCTTTATCCATACCTCGTGCCTTTAATGGGGTAGGATCTTAGTAAGACCGTCGGTAGGCATCTTGTCTATAGGGACCCATTGTACGTCGATCTTTTTGTCTTGGACTTCCTGTCTAAGCCAGTGCTGATGGACGTTGATATGTTGTAGCTTGGTGTCAAGCTTTGGTGTATCCTGTCTTAGGAGTTGTATAGTCTGCATATTGTTGCATAGTAGGGTAAAATCGCGTTCTAAATTAAGACTGATTGCCTTAAAGAAACGCTGCCACCAGATAATTTCAACAGCAGCCATAGACAGGGAGAGAAGCTCCGCTTTGGTAGTTAAGTAAGTCACTAATCTTTGTAGGGTTGCCTTCCAATCGATTAGTCCTCCGAATAGTATAAAAAGGTATCCTTAAGAGCTCTGTTTAGTCTCTTTATGGTCCGCAAATGCTGCGTTAGATGCTCTGTAAAAGGTAACATCTTCTCCTTTGGGGTTTCTGAAGTAGATGTGTGCTCCGAATACTTTGCCAGAGTATTTAATAGCTGTAGATTTTGTTCCAAGGCAATAGGCAATGGCTTGGTTTAATATATTAAGGTGCTTTTGATTTGGATTAATAAGGAATTCGGCTAGCTTAGAATGTGTCTTTGCAATGTTAGGTCTTCTAAATATGGCAAGGTGCGCAAGGGAACCAACCTGTTGCTGGTAGGCTAGTGTTCTTTAAGGGTTCGTCTGCTGGTCGGACGGAATCAGTTCTTTGGCGGGAAGTAGTGACTTAGGAAATCTTCCTGGTTAAATATTAAATCGACTGGCTATCTTTTTAATATATGAATCTTGGTAGAGCCAGAGCTTTCTGTTTACATGATTTTGTTTGATTCGAATTCCTAGAAACCATTATAGGTCTCCTAGTACACGGATCTTGTATTAATATAGAAGTTTAGCTTTAAATTCTTCTAATCTTTAAAGGTCCTTTTTGGCAAATAGAACGGCAATATTGTCTACGTAGAAGAAGACAATAAGTCGTCTATTGGTATAAAGGTAGTTCGTACCTGGGATAGGCTTTAATCCGAATTTGGCCAGTGTATTTATAAGCTCTTTGTACCAAAGTAGTGGTGAGACCTTTAACCCGTATAGCGCTATGAGTAGCTTTAGGATATGTCCGTTTTAATTGAAGCCTTCTGGGCAATAGCAGTAGACTGGCTTGACTAGTCTTGCGTTTATAAATATGTTTATAGCGTCATACTGTCAAATCTCCAAATTAAATGCAGCTGCTATAGCCATAAGGGCACGGAATATTTGAGTAGCTAGGGTTGCTGTATAGGTCTCTTCCTTAGTAATCTACAGGTCTCCGCGGACGCATAGTCGAGCTTTTAGCTTTTGTAGGTAGCCGTCGCTGTTGAACTTGTATTTAAAGACCTATTTTAGCGGAAGGATCTGGTTGTTAGTTGCTTCTTCCTTTAGGATAGTCTTAAATGTCCCTCGGCGTTTTAGGTCGTTGTATTCTTTTTCTATAGCCTTTTAAAAGCCGGTAGTTAAAGGGTGCTTTCTTAGCTCTTTAAGGTTCCTTAGTTTAGGTGGAAGATTGTCTTAATATAGGGAGGATCTAGTTCGGTTAATGTCCTTTACTAGTCCTATGGCAAAGCCAGCGTAGTAACTAAATAGGGTAGGTATATTAGCTAGTGCTGCTGCGTACGCTTAACATCAAATTCGTTTAGAACCTTCTGGTAGGACGAGGTCGGCAGAAGGATCGGCCAAGACCTTGTTAGCTCGTGGAGCTGTATTTAATAGTTCTAGTAAACTACTTAGCTGGGTAGAACCTGTTTCAATTATATCCAAGATATTGTCTTGAAGTCCTCCCAGTGTGGTGTTTGTTTCTGGCAGATCCGGGGATACCGTTCTGCTAGGTGTTGGTAGCTATTCGATATCCTTTATAGGAAGCTCTGCCGAGTTGTTCAATATAGTCATTTAATCTGCATTTGAGGTAGGTCTATATAGGATAGATTTATCCTTAGATTCGTCCTTATAGAGAGGTTCTAGTAGACTAATTGCCTAGATAGTGTCTTTTAATGCTTCCCTAAGTAGGTAATTGATGTTTTGACCCTTGGGGTCATAGAACGAGGTCTCGTCAAATATGACGTCTCTGGTTCGAATAACTTTGTAAAGGCTTAGAATCCAGATTCGATAGATATTTGTTAAATCGTAGCCGACTAGGTATCCTATTAATGTATAAGGAGCTAGCTTGTCTCCCTTTCTGACTTATTTATTCAGTGTATAGGTCTTGCAACCGTATTCGTGCATATGGGTAAGTAATGGCAGCTTACTGTAGGCGACCTTATACGGAGTTTTCCACCCTAGCTGCTCATTTGGTGTTCGATTGAGTGTATAGCTAGTAGTAAGGAAAGCTTCTAGTCCTAGAGATGGGGGTAAGGATGCTTCTAGCTGTATAGACCTTAATCGTTCTATAAGGGTTCTTCTAGATCTTTTAGCTCCGCTATTTTGTTCCTTAGTATATGGTGCTTGGCATTTAAAGGTAATGCCTTTGTCTGCATACTATGTATTTAGGGTGTCTTCCGTTTATCTAAATACTTGTTCGTTATCGCTCCAGAAGAAGACAACGTCTTAGTAGAATTATGTCTTAATTAAGTAGTAAGTCTTGCGAATAGTAGGTAGGATAGTAGCTTTGTCCTTATTCTTAGAGGTAAACATAAAGTTAAATTTGGAATACGTGTAATAGAAGTGCATAGCATATCTATTGCCGTTGTACCCTGGTACTCCGAGGTAGATAATATCAAATGCTAGCCATTTGAATGGTTGAGTGGCTGGAAATTCGTGTTCTCGTCTTTAAGAGATCTGCTGCGTGTGCTTTGCTAATAAGCAAACTTCACATTTGATTTTAAGCGGTGCTCGTTTATTAGTTTTAAATTCGGTTAGCTCTGCGCTAATAACGTGCTTAGGAAGCTATGCAATAGCATTAGGTCCTGCATGGCCAAGTATCTTGTGCTATCTTGTAGCTGTGGCTCCAATTGGTTTACGGGCTATTTGGCTTAGTTGAAATCTTCCTATTAAGAAGGTCGATTGAGTTGTCAAGTCTAGGGTATTTTTAGGCTCTCTGTATATTAGTGCCTAGTGACCCCCTAGTCGTTTTGCATAGCAGACTGTTTCGCTAGTTGCTAGACGGTATAGCACATTTCGTCCTAAGTCGAAATGGATGTCGTTATTAGTAGCTCTTGAGAGTGCTACGATATTTGTAAAAAAGGTAGGTGCAAGTGCTATATAGGATAGCTTCATTTTTGACTTCCCAGTAGGTGTATTAATAGTAATGGTTACTGTTCCGTAGGCTTGAATTTTTATGAAATTTCCACCAGCAATTAGGTAGTCGTCTTCTGCTACTAGGTATAAGAAGGTAAAGTCTTCTTTATTATTACAGACGTGGGTATTTGCACTAGGGTCAAGTATCCAGGTGTTCTGGAGTTTAAAAGGAATTTGACCAGTACTAAACACGGCAGCATGGCTAGTTGGTTTGGTAGAAGGTAGGGTTTTAGAATTAAAATTAATTATAGATTCTGTATTCTAATTGTTCTCCTTTGCTTCCTGTTCTCTTTTTTGAATTTAATTAACGATGCGTTTAATCTAAGGTGTAGATAAGATAGCTTTATCTACTTTCTTCTAAATATCTGCCCTTGGTCTCCATTCTTAAGGGCGCTTGTGCTTAGCAATGTAATAGCAGTTGTTGAACTGATGTATAATGCTGCATATGCATTCCTTATTCCATCTTGAATTTGAATTGCTGTTGGAATTAGAATTGCCGTTGGAGTCTAAATTAGAATTGTTTTAAAGGGTTGCAAATACAGAGTTATTAGCAGTTGAGGTAGACGATGCTTGCTATATGCGATAGTGCTCCTTAAATTCCTTAATGAGGTTAATAATGGATGGGGCCTCTTTGTCCTTCCGTTTTTTTTGAATAAGATTTACTTCTAGTGCTCCTGCGAAGCTAGAAGAGATGGGTTTAATTGCTTATATAAAGTCGTAGTGGGGCCTAAATCCCTATACGTCTGGAAGCTCCAATTCCTCTGCTAGCTTATAGACGCTCCTCTAGTTGTTTAACCATTTTTCGATGCTTTGCTTTTTGTTGTAGGCTTTGAGAGCCGTATATTGATTTAGGACGTCGCGCTTTTAACCTGAGGTAGTAGGGGCGAGTACAGTTTTTAACTCTTAAAGGCGTTCGTATACTGTTCCGAGGTCTTTAATAAGAGGGAGGTAGGCTACTAATGTCGTGCGGATAATATAATTGCTGATATTGTTTATGGCTTGCTCTTGCTTCTAGTGCACGCGGAGGTCGTCCTTGTATTCCGCGTATAGTTAATTGTAGGCAATGAGTTGGTTTGGATCTAGCTTGGCTATTAATATAGCAGTAGGAAGCACGTCTCTTAGTATAGGCCGATTTGGAGGTTCCAGCTTTAGAAGCTTGTCTTTCTTCTTTAATAGGTTGATGTACTGCCATACATTGTTTGTTTTAGCAGTATCTTAAATAATAAAGAACCATTGTATCCAATTAGATGGCTTTTTAAGGATAAGGTTAAATTTTAAATAAGGTCCGTCTGTATTGGTTATCATTTTTAGAATTTAACAGGTCAAGTAGGGTCCTAGGTTAGCGTCTTGGCGAAACCTTATTTTGATGTTTTGAGCTTTTGATTTGATTCGTCAGTTCGTTTGTCTATTGGGTACGTTTGTCGATCAGGTGCGACCGTCCGTTCGTTTAGTAGGTGAAGAAGCTCAAGACACTTATAAAGGTGGTAGAAGTAGTAACTTCGTAAATAAGGTAGTAGATTAATTGGTTTAGCAGGTAGTGCAATCCGGACTTATAACTGTAACAGTGCAAGTGTGGGTATTAAATGAGCAACTTAATTCTAAATCTATGGAAATTAAGTAAACTAAATACATGAAAGTAGACCCGGAACTCCGTAGTCTATGACTCAATATTTGACCGTATCCGAGACATACGAGGGTGGCGTCGATTGTGTCTCGGAGCCTCTTAGGCGACGGTCTCGTGTCTTAGCGTAGTGCTGGTGAACTGTTACATTATATACTAAGGTTATATTAGGTCCGTTACGGTAGTGCATAGCATTATTAACAGTTTGTTTAGCCCGTAATTTAACTATTTCGGCCATTACCTTCTATATTGCAGCTGCTTAATCTATAACAGACAGGGTAGGAGGGTCCAGTTTGCTTATCCTTAAGTAGGCTCTATAAACTAAAAGGGTAGGTACCAATCCATTAGGGCTAGCAGTGTTATTTATGGCTTTTACGGCCATCTATAAAGCTAGTTCCTTTTAGATATTCTTACACTTATCCGTAATAATCTAGTAAGCTCTCTATAGAGCTGGGTAAGCTCGCTTAATAAGCCTAATAGACTAGTACGCCTTAACTGGAACGGCTTTTATTAAAATAGCCATGGCTATAGCGTACTATTAGAATTCCTTACTAATAAAGTTCCTGCCGGCGTTGTAGGTAATATACTTAGGAGGTCTAAGGTATATATTAATCCAGCAGGTCTGTAAAATATCCTAAGTATATTTTGCGGATATATTTTGCAACTAATAGGCGGCTTAATAGCGGGTTACCTCATCAATTATATATAATACTGGACTGCCGTTAATGTATATAATGTCAATGTATACTAAGTGGTTAAAGTTAAGGTCCTTATAAAGGGTAAACTTAAATTAGCCTAGGGAACGTCCGTATTTCTGGCAAAAAGAGCAGTATTTAGTTAGGTGGTTAATTGCCTTCCTATTAATATTGTTATGTCCAGAGCGTTTAAGGACTCTATATAGTTTTTCGGCTAATAGGTGGCCAAAGCGGCAGTATAGGTAGTAGATCTTAGTACTGGTAAGGTAGTATAGGTTATAGTTAAAAGATTCCTAAATATAGGTCTATATAGTCTCTCCCTATATAAAGAACGGGTGTCCGAATTGTTATACAATTAGTAGGGTAATATACTTACTTCCTAGGGCAGTTGCGGGGCCAATTAGGGTGTCCGTAATATTATTGTAGTAAACCTATAGCCTGTCTATATCCGCAAGGCAAAGTAGGAAAGGGGTGTCTGCTTTTACTATATAAAAATTAACTAGGCTAATTGGAGTCTTAACTTTAACTAATCTAATTAATGCGGTTAAGCCAATGCCGAATTGGACGTTTACGGCCCCAGTTTATATAGTATTAATATCCGTATTATTACTTGTGGTGGTCTTATATGCAAGGTATTGTCTATAACCTATAGTAGACTTCTTAGAGGCACCTATGTTGATTATAACGCCATAGAATTCTTTAGGGGTGTAGCATTCTGTGGTGATATATACAAATGGGTCCTGTTCGCGGTCTATAACGTCCATAATGGGTCCAATAGGTATGCTTGCGGGCTGGTTTTTAGGTGCAATTAAGTATATAAAGGAGCGGTCAGCTAATATGGTCGTAATATTAAAGGCTTAGCTGTCCATAAAAGGTCTAAAAGTAGTTAGGAACGTCTCTAAGGTCTCCTATTCCTAGGTATCTAAGTTAAAGTCAATTATAAGGGCTTCTATTGACTTATTAAGAACCTCCTCTTTTTCCTCTCCTTTATAGTCTAAAATAAACTGGTTAATCCGGCTATTAAATCTCTTCTTAGACTTATTACGTTCTTCCTAGGTATGCCTTATAGACTAATATCCTTCCTTACTGTACACAAAGCACTTCTAGCTGGTTTGTCTATAGGGGTATACTTTTGTACGGGAGTTGCTACGGGGGTTACGGGTGGGGCTTAGTCAGTATAGGTACTGCTAGCGGTAGCGGCGGTCCGTAAAGTAGGCATCTAAGTCAGTTTACAGGTTTTGTAGGTCTGTAATGAAGGCTTAAGTACTGCCTAGAGGGTTTAAAACTTCGTATATTGTAATAGAGGACCGTAAATTATTAATAAGGCTAGTTAAGGTGTCTGTAGGCTTGTAATAGGCATATTTATAGGGTTCCACTTCCTGGCAGGCTATAATAAGTTTGTTGTATAGGAAGTTGTCTGTTTGAAGCTTAGTATTAAGGCCGTGCTATAGGTGCCAAAGGTCTTTAATAAGAATTTACAGGCACTCTATAGTCGATTTTTTGGTGTTCTTGTTAATTACGGTCCGTAACCTAATCGTATTCCATTATATAAGGATGTTACGCTTATATTCTGGCCCTTTAAAGTAGTTGCATGTAGCTTTATATAGCTTATTAAAGGGAACACCAAGGGGGTTGCTCTTGAGGTTGGTATAGTAGTGGTTAAGGGCTAGGCCACGCAGCATAGTAGAGTAGGCTTAGCTGAACTCCTATTTAGGAATATTAGCCTTCTAACAAAGGTCCGTAAAGATGGTCAGTTTAAAGTTAAAGTTATTATTTTCACCGCTATACTTGGATTTATCGGTATAGAGCTTAGCCAGGTTAGCTAGCTCCTTGCCGTAGGTCTTTACTTAGGTGGTTTGCAGATCTATAACTTGAACAACGGAAGGGGTTTAGTCCGTAATTTAATTTTTAGGGGTATTGCGGTCCGTAATTTGGGTTATAGGGGTATTACAGTCCGTAACTTAAGTACTGGGTATACTTTGGCCCATAAGATTAATTCCAAAATCGCTTGGGTTTATAGGATGAGTTTAGTTAAGTAGGTTAGGTATAAGGCCAGTAATGCTATTAAGTTTAGGAGAAGCAAAGAGTTTATTAGTGGCTTTAACCTAGTCTAGGATCTCCTTTTTAGTCTATTCCGTTTAGTCCTCCTCCTGTATTATGTTGTATAAGGACTATATAACAGTGACTTATTTATCCTTTTTAACCTATACACCTTAGTGATGTAAAAGGGTTCATAGGTTATGGATAGTAGTAGGGTTATAAGCCTTAAGAATAGCTTCTGTAAAGTCTGTAAAGTTTTCCTTGTATTGCTCCCATAGGTTGTTATTTAGGAGCTTATAGTGTCCGTATTTAAGGATTTTAAAATTAATGTAGTCGTTGACGCCGTCCGTAGACGTAAGGTTGACTCCCTAACTCTACTTTTTTTAACCCTTACTGATTTGCTTAGTTATATCTGCTATATTATGTAGCGTGGTATGTCTATATAAGCTGTAGTGGGTAGTAGTAGCTTATAGCGGGTAGAGGAGGTCTTGTAACAGTCTATAAAATTAATTAATGGGTCTATAGTGGTTTACAGGAGGGTAGGAGGTTCCATAAAGGTCTGTATTCGCGTCTATAAACTTCTAGTAAACCGTACTAAGACTTGAATAAGTATACAGAGTTGGTGATAGGTCTGTAATCCCTGACTTCCGACCTTCTAGCAGGTTATACTAGGAGTCTAAACGGGTGGTTGCTGTTGTATATTGCTTAGTAGGAGGTGTCAAGTAATTGCTAATCTGTGCGCGCTTACTAATTAGTGTTTATATCAACTTAATAATACAAGTGAGTTATATCCCGGGGCACGAAATATATATAGTATTATATGCTCTTTAGGATAGTGGTAACTGTCTCTTGTATTAAAGCAGACTACGTAGTCTATATACTAATGCGCCTCCCCCCTAATTAGTTAGTGCTTCAGGGGTACACCAAACGCGTAAGTGGGTGGTTGGTACACCAAACGCGTAAACGCGTACTTGGCGTACCGAACGCGTAAGCACGCGGTTAGTACGACAGGTGCTGTAATTATATACTAAATATACTAGAACAAGTTCCTTTTTAGTTTTAACTTTAAAATCGCATATAGGCTAGGAGTATAAGGTACTAAGCCTAATAGCCTAATACGCCGCTTGCAAGACCTTTTTTAATCTAAAAATAACTCCTATAATTAGTTCTAATAATAAATAATCCTAAAAGCACGAAATTTAGCCCTACGTATACTACTTATAATAGAGCTAACTATACCTTAGCTTTATACTATAGAACTAGAGTTACCTCCTAAAATTAACAAGCTTAGTACTACGGTATATAATATCTCTGTTAATCTATTACTATATTAACTTATTGCCGCAAAGACTGCTAGCGCCTATACGCTGTCTACTAACCTCTAAGGCTTAGGCTAGATTAATATAGCAGCCTTAGAAGTAAAAGAGAATAGGCTCTATTATAGAGGCCGCCTATTTATCCCTAACTTAAAAAATCTATAAGGGCGCGAAAAGGCTTTAGGGAAGATTTAAAGGAATAATATAAATTCTATCTAAATTTAAGAGTATATAGCTCTTGCAGAGTACAAGACGTTGCGTAAAGAAGAGAAAGAATTAATAAAAGAATTATATAATTAAATAGTTAGGGTTCTTAGTGGTCGATATATACATATATGCACACACGGTCTTTAACAAACTTTAGTCGAATTCGATTAATTTAGTAGAACTTAGCAGAAGTCAATTAAGCTAGCAAAATCCGGCAGAATTCAGTTAAAGCGTCGTAATTTATTTGTGAAGTGTTTTACTAAGACATTCCTACTATAACTGGGCTGGTTCTGTTATAGTACTCCCCCCTTTAGCTAAAGGTCTTAAACAATTAAATTTAGTTAAGAATTTACAATTTTATTATATATCGTGTCTTCTAACGTTAGGTAGCGGTATAGAGTTTTACCATTTCTAATTATTAAATAGACCAATTAGGATTTTCTATCCCTAGAACAGAAAATTACTATTAGCTTAATTAAGGCAGTAAGCAGAGCTAATATCTTTGTAATAGGTCTTAGTAAGGTAAATCTAACTAATTAGATAGCCTTAACCGCCGGTTAAAGTTTCTTAATATCTTATATATTATATAATTATATTATAAACATTATAATATATTTTAAGTTCTTTTTAAATTCAAGCTTCCTACTATCGTGTTTTGTATATTTATATTAAATAGCAGTTGTTTATCTTTATATTATATCCATCTAGCTAAAATAGGCCGTAATGGATAGTCTTTATTAAATTCATTTACTAAGAAAGGCGCGTCGGCCTTAATCTAGTTATAGGTTTCCTAGGTTTATATTTTATATCCTTTCCACTTAATAAGAAGTTTAAATTATTTAGATTATGTTTTCTATTATATATTAACCTGTTTTACTACCAAACCCGACACACTACTAAACCCAATAGCACCAAAAAACCTAAATTTTAATCTTATATAACTTAATAACCACTTTATAATATTTTTTAAAAATCTAAATATAAGCCTACATTTGCCTCTTTTAGCGTTTATTATAATATTAGAGCGTATAATATAGCAGTTGTTAAAATATAAAGTTTAGGGGCTAAAAATAGAGACGTTTTTAAAATATCTCAATAACCATTACACCGCATACTTTAATATTATAAAAATTACAAATATAGGCATATAAGAGCTTATATTTAAATTTTTAGAAAATATTATAAAGTTGTTGTTAAGTTATATAAGATTAAAATTTAGGTTTTTTGGTGTATTTTGCGCTGTCGGGTTTATTAGTGTATTGGGTTTAGTAGTAAAACAGGTTATTAATTAAGTTAATAAAGTAAGAGCAGTTACTATTGTTCATAATTATAGAAGGTAGTGGCAGTACTTTATAAGTTATAGGATTATCTTTTAAGGTTATAATAAGCTTATATAAAACGTTAAGTATATTTTTATCTTAGTTAGCAGTTTAAGCTTATAGGTGTATAGGCTTAGTTTTCTTAATTTAGTATAGGCCTATAAACTTCTAATTAAATTTCTTTAAGGGCTGTTAAGTCCGTAGATTTCGTATATTTAGATAAACTATATTACCTTTCTTAAAGTCCTATACGAGAGCTTATACTTTATTTATATGCCATTTTTATACCATTTAAGCGTATATTATTATTATTATTCATTACTTAACGTCCGATTCGGATCCCTATTAGGCCCACGCGGACTACTCCTTATATACATATAGGGAAAAAACTCTTTTGAGAAAACCCCGTGATCTATCTCCCCGCCTTTTAGGACTCGCCTATAAGGCGCCTACAAGTTACCTATAGTGCTCTACTACCTTACTTTTTAACCTCCTTGGGAACCACTGCTGCCGTAACAAGCCTACAGACACGCTAGTATCGCAAACTTTGCTCTACTACTGTAGAGTTATTAGGGGGCGCCTATTACTCGCCCCTTTGCCTTCTATTACTATTTCCTTTACAACCCGAAACTGGTCTAGCACATTTTAGCTAATAAGCCACTGGGTAACCGCCTTAAGACCTTTTTATATTAAGAGTAGTATGTTATAGTTCTCTATACTAGCTACTAAGAGCATAGCTTCTTAGTTGGTATATAGGGGGTATAATAGTATTATATATTTTAGTGTCTATCTTGGCCAGCTATATTTATATCTTAGGCTACCTACTAAAACACCTACCTAGTAGAGCCAATCTTTTAGTCCTATTATCCCTGTTCTTAAGAGTGTTGCTATTATATTTTCTACCTTTGTTAGGCCTTCTTGGAGCTCTTAAGTGTTTATCTCCTATAGTATTAACTATGCCACGGCTTAGGTTTCTCTTGCCTAAGTTAGCCTCTATACCTTTAACTCCTATACGCCTCTCCAGCATTGGTCTAACCAGTATTATATTACAGAATATAGTTTCCTAGTATTCTTTTATGCTCTACTTTAGCTCCTTTCTCTTTTTTGCTATTATCTTTACTAGCCTCTTATATGTCTCCCTTTCTCCTCTATATAGGCCTGGGCCCTAATATAGCACTATTCTTCTTCTGCTTTCTTTACCTGTTTCTCCAATATCTCTTCCCTACTTTAGGGTTGTTGGTTTGTTCTCCTATAAGGCGCCCTAGGGTCCCTCTATAGTTTATTTAGGCGTGTCTTAATATACTTTATAACATTAGAGTTACGTTCACTTTACGCCCTTTACATTGCAGCGGCTTTAATATATAGTTATAGGGGGGGAATATTGGCTTCCTTCTTAAGCAGTGCTGTGGCCGTTCGCTTATACCCGCCTATTATACTCTAGAGGCAGGCTATTTAGACCTTTTAGAGTAGTTTAAGGAGTAATTTAGGGGGGCCCTTCTTGGTTTCTCTAATGGCCTAAATACTAGATCCATATATTATAGTTAGCCGGATAACTGCTGTGTATAGTAGGCGTGACCTCTAGAAGCATGGACCCCATATAGAATTAACAATCCTAGATAATGCAATATACTATACTTAGCCCTTATAGGCCGCTTGTACCGTATATACACTCTACCAGAGCTTACTATCTACCTATACTCCTAATACCCTTAGGCCCTAAACTAGTTAACCCCCAAAGCCTTAAATATAGATTATATGCTAGAGATCTGCAGATTGGTTACGTTTTCTTATAAAATAGATTAGCTGGTATTTCTCTGGTAAGAATTAGACTCTATGTCATCTTGCCTATTCTATATAGGTGTTATAGGCTTTCTCTAGTGTTCTGCAGTTCTCTGCGGCTGTTGGCCCATATATAATTAGGGTTGTGTCGTCAACAAAGCCTATCCCCTAGGTCGCCCCTTCCTTAAAGGTGTTAAGTAAGTTGCTTATAAAGAAAAGGAAGAGTATAGGCAAAAGAGGTAATCCTTATGGTATACCTATTATAACTACGATAGGGGGGCTCCGGTATCTGCTAAAGACTAGTAATATCTCTTTCTGGCCTATAAACCCTTAAACAAATTATATAATCCATTCTGGGAAGCCCTTTGCCCTAAGGATATATAGGAGGCGCTTATGGGGTATATTATTATAGGCGCCACTAATGTCTAGGCTAAGCATTAATACTATAAAGTCCTTGCGCATAGCCCATGCAGTTTTAATAGTAGTAGCGAGTAGTGTAAGTACTAATAGTGTTAAGCAATTCTTTCTTGCCCCTATTTGGCTTTATGGTAATAGGGCGTGTTCCTCTACCGTGTCTGCTATATGGTCCGCTATAACCTTTTCTAAGATCTTGCTTAGGGTGTTTTCTAAGGCAATAGGGCGGTAGCTTCCTAGGATTAAGTAGTCTGCTTTACCTTCTTTTTATAAGACAACCATTGTTATAGATCTTCCAAGTTATGGGTAGTAGCCTATTGTAAAGCATGCTCTGGCTATATCTATAAGCTAAGGTGCTATAAGTAGACCACAGGTCTTTAAGGCTTTGTTTAGGATCCTATCTGGTTCTAATGCTGTATTATTTAAAAGGCGACTAATAGTTCTAGCCATTTCTTTAGTTGTTATATCGCTGTTAACCCTTAGGCGAGTAACCAGTGTTTTACTAGTAATGTCACTAAGATCTACTAGAGCCGGTTAGGGGGAAAATCTTTCTATAAGGATCTTCGCCTTCTTATTATTATTACTTGTAGCCTATGGTTCGCCTGCTCTTTATAGGGGCGGTAGGTATAGGTCTTCTACTAGGCATCCCACCTTTTTCTTTACCTATCTTACTATGGTCCAAAGGCCCTTGTTATAGGGGATGCTTAGGTTAGTAGTGTGTTTATTTATAAACCATCTCCAATTATTTCTTACTTTTTTTTTAGGGTATTCTTTAGCTAGTTTCTTGTGTCTTTATATTATCTCTTGTCTTTAGGGTTATAGCTGCTTGTATATTTTATTCTTGCTTGTTATTGGCTAGCTATAAGAACCGCGTATTATGCGGACTATGCGTATCGCGTATAGGGGCCTGGTTTTAAGACCGGGTAATGCTCTTCTAGCCTATTTTTAATTGCTGCCTGGATTCTTTCTAGTCTTCAGTTAATTTCCTTAGGGGTGGCTAATAAGCCTCGCTTATTTAGTATTAGGTGGATTTCTTCTAGGTCTTAAAGTTGTTGTTTAACTGTATTAAGGAAACTGTTTGTCTTAAGCTTCCTTATTACATATCTTTTACTATTTAGTTGCGCCTTAATATCCAAATCTAGCTATATCTAAATAGGGATATAGTTTAAGGTAAGTGCCTATTCTTCTTTAGGGATGCACCTTTCGAGTCTCTAGTATAGGCCATCGTCTATAAATATAAGGTTAATTGTACTTCTGGCAGTGCCTTATTACCATATAATTACTCCTAGGGGAGTGGCCAGCTTAAGGCCCTAGATGTCTATAGCTCTTAGTAGGCACTCTACCTATTATTTAGCAGCGACATAGATACCCCCCTACTATAGGTAGTGGAGGTTTATATCTCCTAATAGGATAAACTCTATGCCTTCGGTTTCTAGTAAGCTTATTACCAATATAATATTCTCTGTTTATGGGACCCCTTTAACCCTAGGGTTATATACATTAATAATTTATACCGGTCCCCTATATATCTAGATTGTTATAACTACAATATCTAGGTTAACTACTTACTATAACTATAAGGACAGGCTAACAGCCTTACTAATTATAAAGCACATATATATAGCTGCTTTTAGTTAATATAGGAGCTAGAATCCTTAGGGGCAGTATATTAATTATATATAGGTATTATAATACGGCTCTTATATAGCAAGGATATAGTATTTCTCTAGGTCTAGACTATCTAGTAGAGGCCTTACAAGGCAGTGGTTTGTATTGCCGCAGTTATACTATATAATGGATAGGTAGCGGACCCCTAGTAAGGGTTGTTTAACTTTCCTTTATTCTTCGCTTCCTCTATTTCCACTTTCTCTAGGATTTTTAGAACTTCTATCTCTTATATCTACACCCTAGTCGCTACTTATTTTATATAGGGCTTTCCATTCCTATGTCTTATATTCCTACTAGCGCTTCTATATCCAAATCTATTATTATCTCCAGTTCTTCCCCTAGTCTTACTAGTTGGCTTTATACCCTTTATAAGTTGGCTACAAATGTTAGATTTGCCGCGTTTAGTCTAATTCTTAATTGTCCTAGTCTTGAGCTTGCTATAGCTGTCTATAGGGGTCTTCCTATAGGGCGTCCTCTCCCTTATGTCCCCTATAACCCTTATGTCCCCTATAACCCTTATGTCCCTGTTTAGTCTGGTGATATCGCGCAGCGTCGCTTCTAGCCCATTAAGGCTTAGGATAGCTGGCCTAGCCCCCCAGTATTAAAGGTAGGGAACGCTAGGAAGGCACGTGCGTCCCCCTAGCTTATTACCTGTTATTTCCATTTATATAACCTAGCGTATAGTTGTTCCTATAGCTGTTAAGCCCTTACCTTCCGTTTTCTATATTTAATACAGTCTACTCTCTCCCACGCCTTATATGTGCTTTGGTAACAGTTTACATATTTTATTTAGTCTTAATTTAAGCAGTGTCTTATATTATAGGGGCCTATATAGTAGCCATAGCACACCTGTGCTGCGTATATGGATTGGGTGTGTCCCTATTATATACAGTAATAGCATCGTTCTAGGCGTAGTTTGTAGTTATAGAGCCTTATATTATATATAAGGCCATTTATAATTATTCCTTTTTAGATAAGGAGTTTTTGTATTCCTAGTGTATATATACTAACGATAAGGGAGCCATGCGTTTAACTAGTATCTCCCTAGCAAGTCTCTGGCGACTCTTATGTCCTCTTATTATTCTTATTATATACTTAGATTGTATTTTCCTATTAAAGCCATTAGATTTGGGTAATCTTAAGTCCTAGTATAAAGCGTTCCATATATTTTACTATCTCCTATATAGTTGCTGTGTTATTCGCCTGGCGTCCCTTTTCTACCCTAAGGCTTATAGGAACCGCTAGGACTTCAACTAAGTAGTCTTTATAGAGCACTTTTATGCTAATACATTCTCCTAGCCTATCCCCTACCCTTATAGCTTGTTCCTTTACCTATTAGTTCTTTAGGGTGACTCTAATATCTCCGCTCCTTAGGTATTAGACTGTGACAGTATTATAGACTTCCTTATAAATCTCCGTAAGGACTTCTGTTTCTAATTGTCCCCTAAGCCCCTCTGCTTTTTCTGTATTTAGTTATATTATAATTATATACCCAGTTATTATCTTAAGGGGGTTAGGTTCCCTGTGCTATAAAAGCACAGCTATAGCGGCCTAGGTGCGGTTCGCCGGTGAGGAGGGATTTTATTTGTTTTTAATTTTACTTAGCCGTTAGAGGATTTAATTAAGGGATTGCTAGAGGGGCGCCTAAGGGACGCTAAACTGGCAGAGCCATTCTGCTAGCTGCATTAGTTTATTATAGCTAACAGTTACTCCCCTATAATTACGAATACTAGACGCGTCTAATAGGCTTTATATTTTATTAGATGCCTTCTTAATAGAGGTATTTCCGCTTTATAGTATGGTATTCGCCCATTCTTATTATGGAGGGCCATTGCTGGGCATGGTTCTAGTGGTCGCGCGTAAGTGCGAACTACCGTCGTTCAACATGTGCCTCCCCTATAATGTAGGCATCTTAGGGGGATTCTCTAGGTGTTTTTCAGGGTTCTTTTTGGTTGGTTTTGGTCTTTTTGGGCTAGGTGCAGCAAGAGCTCCTTTTTTTTCAGGCAGGTAGTTATATAGTAGAGTTTAACATACCTGCTTATCTAGGCCTCTACCCTAGTTTTCTAGTATTTAGTCCTAGTTACCTAGGCCTAAAGGCCTAGGGGGCTTTCTATAAGCAGTTAGCTGCCACTACTAATTAACGGGGGGTTTTACCATTCTTTTGGATATCTTATAATGGGGTTAACCTAAGTACTAGACCGCCCCTTAGCGGTCTATATAAGAATCTCCTTCTAGAGTTGGTATGCTTTTGCACGGCTTAGGAGCCTTCCATAGCCTCTGGTTTTATGCCTTTCTTTATTGTTTCTGCCGGCATAGGCATAAGCTGCCGCTTCTAGGGGTTGCAACTCCCTTTTTATATGCCTACTGGCGTAATCCTACAAGGGCGTTGTAGCTGCATCCTATAATATGGAAGCCTTGGGTACCTTCTATAGTTAAAGCCTAGACTAAAAGCCTCCCCTGCCTAAGTAACTCCTGTTTGCTCCTTAAGTATACCTTACCGGCGTACCGCCTTAGAGGCGAACGGTTCCGTCTGTTAGTATACTAATACGCGCATCCGTTCTCTTAAGCTATATAGTAGTCTCTTCAGCCAGGACGTAATCCTGCCTGTCTACCAGGCGCACTAAGGGTTAGGGCCTAGCTAAGGGGTAAGGTCCTTAGAGCTAGTAGTAGCTACTACGCACTACGCCCCGTGGGAGGCTAGTAGTAATATAGGGGTGTAATACCCTATACTGCTGCTAGTTCCCGTTTTGCGTTACCTATAAGAGTCTCCTTATAATAGGCCGACCATGTCTTGTAGGAGAGGGGCCGTAGAGATACTAGGTCCTATACTAGACGATCTACTCTCCCCTCTCCTACTAACTAAGCTTATGTCCCCCCCTTTTATAAGCTGGCCTGTGTCTCTAACTGTTAAGTCCTTGTCTGACTGGCCTATGTTTCCCCTATAGCCTCCCCCATATATATGCATTAGGTTGCGAGCACTACGCCTATTAAGACTCTCCTATAAGTCGCCTTATGCATATGCGCATTAGGTTGCGTGCACTACGCCTATTAAGACCCTCCTATGAGTCGCCTGTGAGTTGACTATAGGTTAACTGCGAGTTAACTATAAGTCGAACGCCATAGGGCCGTCGAAGCTGGCCTGTGTTTCCGCTGCCTAGAGCTTTGCCCGTGTTTCCACCTCGTTAAGCCGTCTGGTCGCCGTCGCGTCGCCGTCGCGTCGCTGTCGCTGTACCAGGTCG
>Ga0307507_10002181_pt1 | contig 41935 bp, 12 predicted proteins | sample 7_EM_MG_FD_207223 | JGI IMG/M metagenome (GOLD analysis project Ga0307507, IMG submission 207223) | Populus trichocarpa ectomycorrhiza microbial communities from riparian zone in the Pacific Northwest, United States - 7_EM | ecosystem: Host-associated > Plants > Roots > Unclassified | place... | reverse complement strand
TGTTGTAGTTAAAAATTTCTAAGTATGCAAATAGAGTAAATAGGACTATTTAGGTAACCACTAAGCCTAATTAACTTGTTTTGCTGCTAAGCTCTTAACGCGTCTATACTCTAGGAAGTCTTCCTTATTATACCCCCCTAATAACGTTACCAATTTACTTATTCTCTTTTATTCCTTTTATTAGCTATGCCTTAGGACCTTACTAAAGCAAATCTAAACGCAACAGCCGAGCCTATACCAACAATTACACTATCTAAAGACGTCGCGCCTGATGATAATTTCTCTATAGATGAGATTAATAATGAGACTAATTATAACGGTATTGACTAGGACTGACTTAAAGCCTACCAGCGGCCATATAAAGCTTTAGAAAGGAACCCTAGCTTTATCTATAAGTATAGATATCAGCTTTAACATCGTGTTAGTAAGTAAATATATTAGGAGTGCGCGTATTATTATTAGCACTCTATACTAGGTGGCCGATTTAATATTACTATAGCCACATCTGCTTCTAAGAGATACCTTACAGAAAATAAAACAGGCCACGGATATAATAAGCATAGTGAGATTATATTTAAGACAAAGAAGCGTAAGGCAACAGTTCTAGAACTTCTTTACAATAGGTATATAATTTCTTAGGGACTTATAAATGAGTTTATTGGCGGTTTTAACGCAAAGCGCTTTAAGTAATTAGTAATTAAATAGATAACCGCAAACAATTACCCTCTATAAGAGGTTGAAACACCTGCTTTCTGCCATATAATAGCTACCGCGAATCCTAACGCTAAGAGCTGTATTTGGAAGAACTATTAATTAATTCGCGTCTATATAATAGCTAACTACAAAGCCTACTAACTAGCTGTGTATAATGAACTTACAAACGCCCGCTTAAAGCTTCACTTCTTATTTAATGGCTGGACTACACGCAGCGGTAAGCACTTACTTACTAGCGTTTGCGTTCATTATCTTAATCGCGAGGGCAGAGTTATTAACTACTTAATCGCTCTACTAGAGTAACTCGGTCGCTATACTGGAATCAACTACGCCGCGGTAATTGGTGATGTTCTGGCTTATTTTAAAGTCACTAAAGAGAGCCTTGGCTATTTTGTTACTAATAATACTAGAAATAATAACACCTACTTAGATTATCTAGCTACCGTCTTTAATTTTAGAAAGGACAATTAGCGTATTTAGTGCGCGGCTTATACGCTTAATCTCGTCGCTTAGTTAATTATGTTCGGAAAAGATAAAGACGTATATGAGAATAATCAAGAGAACGTACTGGTGAGTTAGTAAGTTAATATTATCTTCTTACTTGCTTACTAACTTCTACTGTATAGAACAAAGAATATTTCCTTAAAGAATGGTGAAAAGAAGGCCCCCTTGGCGTCCTTATTAATATCCTTAATTCCATTAATACACCGCAGCTTTATTAACTATTTAAATCCTACTAAAAGGCTAAGTAAGAGGCCTTGCTAAGCCCCAATTTTAAAATACTAGAAGTAGTAAAGCCAGTTAAGACTAGGTGGAATAGTTATTACAATACCTTCCTGCGAGCCATCGTCCTCCATGGTCCAATTGTAAGGGGAACTTATAGACAGGGGGCTATAAGGACACGATTGTAGAACAAGATAGATTGGTAAGAGAGACAAATCCTTAAGGAGGTAAGGCCTCGAGGATCGTGGAGACTATATACTACGGGCACATGCCTCCGGCACGTGACCGACGACCATCTGAGGGGTGTCCGGGGGTTGTCCTAAGGGCAACCCAAGGTGACCTGCAATAATATCCCTTATATTGCCCCCCCCTTTCTTGCGGTCGGCCCCTAATCGCCATTACCTTGCAGTAAAGGGAGATTATAAGGGCTCGTCCCGGAAGGGGTTCGGAGAGATGTTGGCATATAAGAGGAGAGTATAACTGCACTAATAGTGTCTATAGCTTTAATGACTAATACTATACTTGCGGCAACTAGTGATACTAAAAACATTAAGGTTCCCTATTATACTTACTACTACAAATCTTATTATACTAAGGAGAAGTGCTAGACGCTATATCCGTATTTAAAGCAGTAGGCTAAGGCTGGGAAAGGACGCCGTAGACTATCTAGTAAAAAGAGGAAGACTTATAAGGATAATAATAAGTTAGACAATCCTATAGGCCTTATTATATACTTTGGAATAACAGCTAATAATAATACTAGTAACCTCCTATATACCTAATAGGCTGTCAATACTGGATGCTTTTGTTATATCACTTACTCCTAAGAATATTTTATTAGCTATAAGGCTATCTCTAAATCCTCTATACACATTAAAGGTCTAGGAGGAACATTATATATACCTATTAGTAGAGGGACAGTTAAACTATAATATAAAATTAAAGGCAAATCTTAATTAATTTATTTTACTAATATTTACTATATACCTAATTGTGCAGTCAACTTAATCTCTATTGCGCAATTATTTAAGGTTAGCGCAGATGTTTAATTCTTAAAGGAATACTATAAGATTAAAACCGGAAAGAGAACAATTATAGCAATAAATAGGAACGGATACTGGTTCCTAAATACAACCCTTAAATAGCAATTAGCCCTTCTCTCTACGGAAATCAACCCTAATATACTATAAGTTTGGTATAATTGTCTAGGCCATATTGCGGAAAGCATATTATTTAAAATGGCTAAAATAATAGAGAAGATCGACCTTACTAAGCCAATCCCTAAAATTGCCCCTTATAAGATATGCGGAATATCTACGCTATGCTTAAAACCCTATAATAGCTATATCTAACTAGGAGAGGCTTCTATAGATTTTATCCACTTAGACGTTTTAGGGCCATTTAAGATTAGACTTAATAGCTCCTAATTTATTATTATATTCCTTTATAATACAACCCAACTCTTAGTTACCTATTGTATTAAGTCTAAAGCCGACGTATTTAATTGTTTTAAAAACTTTAAACAGTATTATAAATAACCAGATTGTAAAATCTATTAGCTATAAGCTAATAATAGTAAAGAATACACGTCTAAAGCTATATTAAGATACCTTTTTCTTTTAGGTATTACGCTAGAGTTTACAGTCCCAGGAAATCCATAACAAAATGGCGCTGTAGAGAAGCTTAGACATATTATCTAGAATAAGGCTAAAACCTTCCTAAAACTCTTAGGATTGTCGTGGGAGTATTGGCTGGAAATAGTATATATAGCGAACTACGTCCAAATACGTACTCTCCAATTAAGACTTTAGACAACACCATACCGAGCTTAGTATAGGCATAATCCTTACTACCAATATATACGCACACTAGGCATAAAGTGCTTAGCTTTAAAAAGAATCCGCTCTAAATAGAAGGATAATGTGGTTAAATATACGCTTTTTAGGTATAAGGGCGATTATATTTATTAACTTATTACTACTACCGGACGACTAATCTAGGCGTTATCTATGCAATTTACAGCCGAAAAAAGAGGCCTTAATAATATAGGAGTATCTAAGCCTTTAGCTAAAAGACAACACTTATTAACACTTCCTATATATCCCGCGCCTAATTTATAGGGGGATAATAAGATAATTTAGGTCACTTTTAGCCTAGAAAGAGAACCTTTACCTAGATAAGACCATATACTAATACAAGAACTTTATCCACGAATTGCAAAAGCAACTATATATTACCCACTTAAATAAACACTACTTACTGTAACTAACAAGCCCTGTTTTATTACTTTTATTATAAATGTAGATAGCTCAGAACCTTACGAACTACAAATATATAGAGAAGCTATTAGTAGAGGGAATTCAAAGCAGTAGGAGAAATTAATAGAAGATAAGGCCAACTCTTTAACTAAAAACTACACTTAGGACCTAGTTAATCGACTAAAAAATAGAGCAGTATTAACTGGCAAATGGGTATATAAGCATAAGCGCGGCTTAAATGGCAAGATTCTACAATACAAATTAAGATAGGTAGTAAGAGGTTTTAAGTAGCGAGAAGGCCTTAACTATTATAAAACCTTTGCCTTAGTTGTTAAGCCAATAAGCTATAAGCTATTATTTGCGATTGCGGCAGCAAATGACCTTGAGATTAAACAAATGGACGTCAAAAGGGCTTTTCTTTACGGCGATATCGATACTAAAATCTACGTGGAGCAGTCTAAAGAAATAGAAGCTATTAGGGAGTTATATAAAGTCTATAAGCTAAATAAGGCACTTTACGGCCTAAAGCAATCACTGTGTGTCTAGTATTTTACCTTTACGGCCTACCTTAAAACCCTTAGTTTTGAACCCCTTATAGCCGATAACTATATATTCTACGACAGCAAAGGCATATATATTGCAGTCTTTGTTAACGACCTTTTTATAGTTGGCCTATTTAAGGCTAATATCTCTATAATTAAAATAAAGCTAAGTAAGCATTTTTATATAATAGACCTAGGCCCTTGCAAGTACTACCTTAAAATAGAGGTAATAAGAGATTAATAAAACTAAACCCTAAAGCTAAGCCAGTGAAGCTATCTTGAGAAAGTGCTACGTAACTTTAGGATATGGGACTGTAACAAGAAGTATAATACGCTAATTAATACGTATATAAGGCTATAGAAAGCAGAAGCCGAGTATAAGCTAAAGATAGCCAATATTAAATAGTATTAGAGTGCCGTAGGCTCCCTTATATACGCTATACTAGGAACCCGCCCTAATATTACCTACGCTATCTTAGTTATTAGCTAATTTGCTACAAAACCTATACAAGTATATAAGGCTATAGTGACTTAAATCTTCCAATACCTCTAAAAAACAGTTGACTATATACTTATCTTTAAGGGTCCACTAGCAGCACTATCTAGCTATAGTAATTCTGATTGGGCAGGAGACCACAATATTTAGAAATTAACTTTAGGTTACGTTTTTAATATAAAAAGTGCAGTAATTAGCTAGTCCTTAAAACTATAGTTAACTATTACACTGTTATTATATAAGGCCAAATACATTGGCCAGATAAATACTATAAAGGAAACAATTTGGCTATAATAACTACTTAACAAAATATGGCCCAAAGCAGCGAATAAAGCGCAAGCGACAATTATATACTACGATAATTAAGGTGCTATTGTTACGGACAGCTTAAGTACGATGTTACAACTACTTGGGGAAGAGTCGGCGGAAGCTAGTTAGTTAATATAGGCACAGTCCAAAATAGAGCCGGTAGAGCTATATAACAAGGAATGGTAACCGAGGTCATATAACAAGCTCTATAAGGTCTATAAGGTCTGCGAGGTCTGTTACATACCTTACATACCTCACGTACCTTACGTATAAGAGAGGATTTCTTAGGTATATGGTTATATATTTAAAGGACCTCAGTCCCTACCATAGATAGTTCTCTCCTTGTAGTAAATTTTAGAATATAATTGGAGTTAATCTGTTAGGCAACTACTCCACCAGTTATTATTACGTTGTTGATTTGTTCTTACCTATATACCTAGCCCAATAATAGAACCCACCGTAGTTCCTGCTATAAGGTTCCGTTACACATTCACTACTAAGGTTACGGTATTAAATAAGGATCGAACAATATGCCACCAAGAGTAGCACTAGTCACGACAGCGTCGACAGCAGCCACAACCTTAGGGCTAGGTAATACCAGTATAGACAATAGGGATTCTTAAGTGGTTACATAAGGTTAGTTACAGGAAATGGTTGATCACTTATAAGACAATAATAGGATACTCAAAGAACGCATTAATAGGATTAGAGCAGTAAAGATCAAGTTACTTTTAATTAAACGGTTCTTAGGAGAAAAGTTAAAGCTTAAGGGATTTCTTACGCAGATGCACTTTAAGGTAGTACAGGAAGGAGCGAAGTTAGTAACATTGTTGGATCAAGTAGCCTATACAGGATTGTTCCTAACAGGGAGGGCACTTAAGTAGTTTAAGCCGTATCTTATAGAAATATAGGCTAATGGTATAATAACTACTAACCAGGACGTACGGTATATATTTACTAGTTAGAATGGGTTTGCAGAGTAACTAATGTAGATATTTGGAGACCTAGAGGCTATAACCACAGCGGAACAAAAGCTTTAGAACTTAGTACAACGTACTTTAGTAATTAAGTACACAACACAGTTTTAAATACTAGCTATATAGGTTGAGTGGAATAATAGGGCGCTTATAGCATAGTATAAACAGGGACTTAAGGCTAAAGTCTAGGACGTAATTATCCTGATAGAAGATGCGGATACTCTAAGAGAGTTAATAGATTAGTTAATAAAGATCAATAATAGAATCTATTAAAGGGAATAAGCTAAGAGAGGGCAAAACAGAGTTCTATAGTTGTATAAGGCGCAGAGTATGCAATAACAGATATAGAGCTAAAAATTATGGAATGGCGTAGAGCTAATGGACCTAAGCGGTACTAAAGAAACCTAAAGGTGGGAAAAGAAACTATAGAAACCCAGAGGTTAAGGATTAAGTAATTAAAGGACTAAGGAGCAGAGGCTAAACTAGGGATCTTAGTAGTAGAAGATGTTTAGGCGGACTCTATAGCAAAATTAGTGGTTTAGAGACGGAGCTTATATAAATTGCGGAAAACAAGGTCATTTTGCCAGAGACTATAGAGGTGGTTAGAGTAACTATATAGTAAGGGGAACTAGACCAGCAGACGGCATATATGTACTAAGGGATAACGGTGCACTGTAAGGAATAAAGGAATGTTCAATTAACAGTTTTACGTATTGTTATAACAACGCATACCGAATTTATAAGGACGCTAAGTATGGCGTAAGCTATTAGCTATAGGAGCTATTATTATCTAAGTTTAAAGGAACTAGCGAACTAGCTTGTAGATTGGACATTAAAGATAATAAGTTTGATAAAGGCGAAGTATTTACCAATAACGAGGCAATAAAGGCAGCTTATTAGGAGCATATAGATCTTAGAGAAGTTAAAACAGAAGCAGAGACTAAGACCATTATAGAATAAGGTTTAGTAACGGGTATTATAATACTATTGGATATAATTTCCATCGCTTTATAAGATAATAGGAGTAACATTTAGAAGAAACTAAGTAAGTAAATAACTGCTAGTGCTAGCTCATTACTCAATAAAGGCAAAAGGCTATAGGCTTAAGATTCTTAAGACGAGATGCAAGAAGCTTAAGACTCTTAAGATGAGATAAGACACACCTAAGGACCCACAACGGACGAAAACTAATGGGAAAGGGCAGTGATTTAGTTTAGCAATAAACGAATAAGTATAGGACGCAAGTTTAAGAACTACGAGTTTGGGGAATGAATAAGAACGTCAGCAATCCTAAGTAAACGTAATATTTAGCCTAAAGATTAAATAGTTAATACTAGGATTAAAAAGTAAGACGACTACAAAGATCTAGCTATAAGACGCAGAAAACAAGAAACTATGGATAAGTTTAGGATAAGAATTATTATATAGTAAGAGCAGAAGCTAGACAAGAGGTTAGCTATGCTAGGTTATATAAGGGATAGAGCACCTATATAAAGAGTTACTAATAGGCCAAGTGCAGGGACACTAAGGGCAAAGTAGTTAGATAAACTAGAATAAGAAGAGGATCTAGATATTCCAACTAGGTTTAAAGAAAGATATACTAAAGGATGTTATAATATAGCGATAATAAGGTACTTTCTAATAGATAGACCATATACACTAAACCAGTTGTATGGAAAGTGGTATAGGCAATGATATAACAATAAATGGGCCGATTTTTATATGTGGCTAAATAAAAAAGTTGTCTAAGACCAACCTATTACAGAAAAACGTATGAGTTATATTAAAGAAGTATTAATTATAATATTAAGGAACCTAGAAGAAGGATCTAGGGACTAGAGAAGTAAGTAATAAATCTTAGTACCTATAGCAGAGATACCAGTAGTTAGGTTAACTAGGTATAGGTTTAAACTTAAGAATAAAAACAAACTAAGAGTTAACCTAAAATATGCAGCGTATTATATACTATTGTGGATAGCTTGTATGGATAACATATACAATATATATAGAGCACCAAAAGATAAGAACTAGAAGTACTTAATAAGGATATATTAGGCACTAGAGGAAAAGCGGTTTAGAAATGCTAAGTATATACATAGATGGCACCTAGTAGAAGTATAAGGTTAAGAAGACTTAACGCTTTAACCAGGAAGATTCCTTACGGAAGAATACCTAGACGGATAATAGTGGTAAGAGTGCCTAGAGAACACTTATCTATAGTATATAGAGGAAAAGAAATAAACTAAGTATTGGCTAAAGTTGGACTAAGTATAGGTAGGATCAAGCAGCCAATAGTTAGGAAAAGGGGAGGCGTATAAAACTAGAGGGAACTAGTGTTAGAGCCTTAGACCCTTAAAGGAATTTAAGAATAATACCTAAATTTATAAGTTAAATGGCAAGATTAGCAGTTTGAAGTATTGGTAGATAGTAGAGTAACTAGGAACTACATATTACTAAAGGCAGTAGAAAGGATGGGGTTACTATATAGACAGAAGGAACACCCATATCTACTTATAATAATTTTAGGAGATTAGATAGCCTATAAAGGAGGCATTATTAATCTTAAAATAGGACCTATTTAGTTAACTATTAAAGGGAGACTAGTTAGAATGTCTTTTAATATCCTACTGTTGGGACAGGATAAGGCGATACTAGGAATGCCTTAGTTATAGGAGTATAATCTAAAGATTAATTAGGTTACAGGTTAGGTTAATATTAAGGATACTTAACAGTATAAAGTGTGACAGTAAACCAAGTTGGTATAATACTAAGTTAAAGCGATATATAAAGAGACTAAGCGAGGCTTAAGTTATGTACCAAAGAGATACTATAAGTATAGTAAAAAGTTATGGTTACTAGAAAGTGAAAAGCTGTTAAAGTATATAGCATGGGACTATAAGATAGAATTAAAAGAGGGAATAAGTCTAAAGTTCTTTCTAATCTATAAGCTTACTAAAACAGAGTTAGTAGCGCTTAAGGAGTTTGTCTAGGAGAACTTATATAAGGGATATATTAGACCGTTATAGTTATTAGCAAGATATCCAGTACTGTTTATCCCAAAGAAAAACGGAAAACTTAGGATGTGTATAGACTATAAATAGTTAAATAGCATTACTAGGAAGGATAGGTATCCTTTACCCTTAATTAGCGAAATCTAAGATAGGATAGGTAATATAAAGATCTTTACGAAGATAGATCTAAGATGGGCGTACCATTAGATTAGAATTAAGGAAGGCAATAAATAGAAGGCAGCCTTTAGGTTAAAGGAAGAACTATATAAACCATTAGTTATATAATTCGGGCTTATAAACGCGCTAGCAATGTTCTAAAAGCAAATTAATAGTGTATTAGGAGAACACCTAGATAAGTTTGTTATAGCATACCTTGACGATATTATCATCTACTTAGAGAATGAGGAAGAATATAGAGAACACATTAAATGGGTCTTAAAGAGACTACAAGAAGAATAGATGCTAGTAGTAATTAAGAAATGCGAGTTCTTCACTAGGAAGACCAATTTCGTTGGATTTATTATTAAACTAGGCCAACTTAGTATAGATCCAAAGAAGATTGAGGCTATAGTAAACTGGTAAGAACTAGAGAATATTACGCAGTTAAGATCGTTTCTAGGGTTTTGCAATTATTATAGAAGGTTTATAGCGCAGTGATTAAAGGATATTAAGCTATTTACGCGGTTAACTAAGAAACAAGAACTATAGGCATAGGGAAAGGAGCAATAAGAACTATTTAAGGAAGTTAAAAGGTTATTTACCCAGAAGCTAGTTTTTAAGGTCTATTAACTAGGTTTAGAGACGGTTGTAGAAACAGATGCATTAGACTTTATATTAGGGGCGTGCTTCCTACAGAAATATTAGGATGGATGGTACCCTATAGTATACTACAGTTAAAAGATAACACTACCAGAGTTAAACTATGACATCTATAACAAGGAGTTGTTAGGTATAGTTATAGCACTTAAGGAATAGAGAGCATTCTTACAAGGTACAGAGAAACTATTTGTGGTTAAAACGGACTATAAAAACCTTACAGGATTCCTAATAACAAAGAAACTCAACTAAAGACAGGTTAGATAGGCGGAAATGCTTATAGAATACTATTTTGAAATTTAGTATACTAAGGGTATAGACAATGCACAAGTAGACGCTTTAAGCAGAAAAGCTAAACTATAAAATAGTGAAAAGCTATTAGGAGCTTTGTTGCAAAAGAATTAAGATGGATTAATTAGGTATAATTATCTGAAGATTATAGCAACTAAGGAAAGTTAGATCCATAAATTACTAGAGAGTGATTGGATATAGAAGATCTAAAAAGTATAAGTAGAGGATCCAGACTTAAAGCAATACAAAAACAGAGAAGTAATGTATATACCTAAGTTTATTGTAGAAGAATTTATTAAGGAATTCTATAAGGGAATAATATAAGGATATAATGGAGCTATAGGCTTAGTGTTAAGACTTTAGGAAGAGTATATTATTTAAGGAATCTGGGGACTAGCATGATAAGTTATAAAGGAATATTTAGATTGCTAAAGAAACAAACCGACGAGGTATAAGCTGTATAGAGGGCTATAACCTATTGAGACACCAGGAAGACTATAGGAAGTTATATTATAGGACTTTATTATTAAGTTACTAAAGTTAAGAGATTCTATTACAGGACAAGATTATAACGCGATTTTAGTAATAGTAGATAAGCTAATAAAGTGGGGATACTTTATAGCATATACTAAAGAGATATTAGCAAAGGATGTCACTAGAATCTATATAAAAGAAGTGTTTATAAGACATAGAGCACCAGATAAGATTATATTAGACAGAGATCCAAGATTTATAGCAGCATTTTAGGAAGTGTTTCTGGCAGAATAAGGAGTTTGCGTAGTAATATCTATAGCATATTATCCGCAGACAGATGGATAAACGGAAAGACTAAACTAGACACTGGAACAGTATCTAAGGCATTATATTAATTACGTATAGAATAATTAGGTATTGTTATTACTAGTTATATAGTTTATATACAATATAACACCACAAGAAGGAATGGGGATATTACTATTTAAGGCGAACTACGGGTACAAGCTAAGAACATTATTATTACCACGTTAAGTAAAAAAGACGAGTAGCACAGCTAAGTAAAGAATGGAGACGTTAATAAATCTTTATGCAAACCTTACAGAAACAGCTAAACTAGTATAAGAATAAATAAAAAGGTACTATAATGCTAAGAGATCTGAGGGACCAGATCTTAAGGAGGGAGATAAAGTGTAGCTACTATATAAAAATTTCAAGAGTTAATGACCAAGTAAGAAGTTGGACTATGTTAGACTAGGACCTTTTAAAATTAAGTAAAGAATTTTATTAGTTACGTATAAGTTGAACCTACTAGCCAAAATGAAAATCTACCCTATATAATATATTGCAATGCTAGAGCTAGTATACGGAAATGTTAAGCCACCAGTCTATAAGGCAGATATATATAGAGGACAAAAGGAAGACAAATAGCAAGTTTTAAAGATCATTAGTTATGAGGATGTAGATAATAAAACATAGTATAAAGTAAAGTGGATAGGCTATAGTAAGACTACCTAGAAACTACTAAGCAACCTAGAGAACGCTATGGGAAAGGTATAGGAGTATTAGAAGAAAGTAGGTTAGGTAGTATTAACAAGGAAAGATTGCCGAAAAATAAATTACCTAAGGGGGACCTAAGAGGAGCAATTGCCGAGCTACTTGGAGTTGTTTCCCTTATAGGAGGAGAGCCAGTTTTTTTATTACCCAGCTTAGATAGACCTTATTGAATAAGTTTCCACTCCTTGGAACGAACCTTCCTACGCACCTTCTTAAGATAAAGAAGACGGGCGGAAGCTAATAGACGGGCTTTGAGGGCACGCTGTTAAGCAGCTATAGCCTCCTGCTCCGCTTTTTATAAACGGCGAAGTTTATCTAGGGCGCTTAAAAGCTTACCATTAAGTTTTATAGCGGTAGATTAAACATAAGACCCTATAACAAGTTACTTAGGGAACTTGAAGACTATTAAGAGTTATAGAACGCGCACACTTAGCATTAGAAATAGAACGAACATTATAGGATAATTAAATGTTTAACTTAGTACACTCTAAGCAAGAAGAGGGTTGCTGAGATAAAGGACTCGCTAGCGCAATATATACTAACCCCTCTTTTAAACAACGAGAACATAGAGAAGGCATAATTTCACCAAGCGATAGTATAGCAGCAACGGTGCGGGCACGTCGTTGGGATAAGGAAGAAGAAGAAGCTTTAGGTATAATAAATAAGAATATTAACTAGATTAATTAAGCGGATATTACACCTCTAGTAAACGACTTGGAGATATTAGGAATCTTCAAGGATAAAGATAAAGAGAAGGGAGATAGTGTTACGGATAGCTTAAGTACAATATTATAACTACTTGGGGAAGAGTCGGCGGAAGCTAGTTGGTTAATATAGGTATAGTCCAGGATGGAGCCGGTAGAGCTATATAACGAGGAATGGTAACCGAGGTTATATAACGAGCTCTGTAAGGTCTATAAGGTCTGCGAGGTCTGTTACGTACCTTATATATCTTATATACCTCACGTATAAGAGAGGATTTCTTAGGCGTATGGTTATATATTTAAAGGACCTCAGTCCCTACCGTAGATAGTTCTCTCCTTGTAGTGAATTTCAGAATACAATTGGAGTTAATCTGTTAGGCAACCACTCCACCAGTTATTATTACGTTGTTGATTTGTTCTTACCTATATACCTAGCCTAATAACAGAACCCACTGTAGTTCCTGCTACAAGGTTCCGTTACAGCTATTACACTTATAAAGAACCCTTAATTTCACGCCTATACTAAGCATATTAATATATAATATTATTTTGTGTAAGATAAGGTTAGCGAGGGAGCTATAAAGCTTTAGTATATTAGGATAGAGAATTAAGTAGCCGATGGCTTAACAAAGCTATTAGACAAGATTAAGTTTAAAAGATTTAGAAAGGCAATTAGGCTAAAGTAGGTATAAAAAGATATAATAGGTAAGGCTTTTCCCTCCTAATATAGGGGGGTTTTTATTGCCTAGAGATACTAAGATATGAGCTAGTTTACGTTTTCCAGCCAATAATATACTGCAATTTTCCCTGAGATATAATGGGTTTTTGGGCATATCGGAACTATTAACTTTATTTATATAACTGCTACTAGAGAGCAATAGCTAGGCTATAGCTCGCATTCCTAAGTAGGAGTGTTGAATTTATTAGTACTGTAAGCCCCTAATTAAGACTGGGTATATAGTTATCGATCCCCTCCTATATTCTAGAATAGAAAAACTTAATAATTAACCAATTAAAGCACTAAATATAATACTTAGCGTATACTAGGCCTCCAGAAAGTAGCAACCTCTTAATACTAGATTTGCGACTATTATACGCTGCACATGCTGCCTAAGTCTTTAATAGTTTAGATTAATAGAGCGCGCTGCTATAGGCCATAGTCCTATTGCCTTTAAGAGTTGTTTCCAGTGCAGAGAATATAGGTTGGGGTAGGCTATAGAGGTCTTATAAAAGGGTATCTAATTACTTCTTAAATACGTATATAGAGAGTGGAGTGTTCCAATCTACGCCTACCTAAGGAGGAGGTGTATTTAGGTGTATAGAAGCCTCTATTACCGCGTTAAATTCTACTACAGTTATACTATTTATAAATAATATAGACGCTCGGTTGTCCTTAGCAAGCTATTATATAGGCTAGCTAGGGCCCTTTAGGAGCCTCTTATTGTGTTGGAAACTACAAGGCTCCTCTATAGCTACGACCTACTCTTGGCGGCATAGCCATATAAGAACAACCTCTGGTTTAAATAGAACTATTCCAGTTTTTTACCAAGCCCTAACTATAGTCCTCTAGGTAAACGTCTGGCGATAAATTTAGGCTAGAGTTGCTAGGAACTTAGTCCTTATAAATTCCTTCCCTAAGTACTTAGCTGCTAAATTAAGAGCCTAGCCATGGTAATATTTTAAAGTCTGGAAGCAGCCCATATCTAGGGGCTGTAGAAAGTGCGTTATATATAGAGGTAGGTAATAGAGGTAGATTCTATAGCTTTTAGCATATATAACGCATTCGAATATATTATAAAAGCCATAGCCATCTATTAAAAGTAGTCGATTTCTACCTACAATTAAGCCCTTTGTTTGGCGCTGGAAATGGCGGATATATTTAAGAGCTAGTTTATTGTTAAAATAGCTAGTGTTTAATTTAGCTAGTAAATAGCTAGTAGGTAGGTCCTTAAACCATTTCTCTACTAAATTCTGCGCGGAAATAATTGCTATAGGAGGTATATAATCACTTATAGAGCGAATAGTTTCTATAAGTATTACTAGCTCTCTACTATTTAAATAGGGGATATATATTTCCCGGCCTCTCCTTATCTAAACTAGCTGGTTTTTAGCAATACTAAGGCGTATTTTACACTTATCAAAGTTCTAGAAATCATCTAGGGTAATACTATACTACTTATAGTAGGCTAGAAGGTCGGTAAACCAGCCAAGAATATAGGTAGGATCCTGTACTTTTTTCCAAGCTGTTTTGATAGGCTTAGCCTTTGTCTTTATATATAGTGATTTCTCCAGGTACCGCTTTAGCCAGTATATTCTAACTTATGGAGGTTCTTTATCGTCGTTATATAAAGAGGTGTAATTCTAGGCCAGAATTAAATTGGCTATATCTTGTACTATCTTAAAACGAATACTAAACCTAATCCTATCTATATAGTCTAAAAACAGCTTTAAAGTAAGCTCTTATGCGTTGTCTAAGGCCTTATTGCCTTGCTTACGCGTGTACTTATTTCTATAGCCTTAATAAGCCCTTTAGAGCTTGCCGTAGTCGCATCCGCGCTCGTTAGCTTTGGTAGTAAGATTGGGCTTATAAGGCAGGCCTTTAAGTTCTTTATATATCTGTGCAATGCGCTTGGCCTTAATAGAGTATTTAGAGAGCTTTGCCTTTATTATATTAGCTTAGAAGGACGTTATAATTAAATATTAAAAGGTTTAATTGCATATAGTGGGGCTATTTTTGGTTAAGGGTGTTTTTCGTTTAAGGGTGTAGGCCCCCACTACGTGGGGGCTGCTACGTAGTAGTATGTTAAAAATACCCAACGGGGCCCAAGTAGTAAAAGATATTTTAAGTTTAAATTATACTACTAAAACTTTGTTTATAATATAAATATATAAATATAGATTTTATTATATTATATTAGATATTGATTAATATAACTTATATAAATATAAATATAAATAATTTATTTAATATTTATATATTTATGCATAATAGAGCTATATAATACCCCTATTAACAATATTAATAATAATTTTAACTTATACCAAAAAGGTACTTTTTTAACCTTATTTTTAAGATAGCCAATTTAATATATTTTATATTCTTTTTATATAAGATTACAATACTTGCATTTTATAACCTATATTTTAATTTTTATAAAATTCCATTAAAAGGTCATTAAGTTATAGGTGGTAGAAAAAGGTGTATTTAGGTAGATTTTGGTAGATTTTGGTAAGGAAAACTATATACAAGGTGGTACCGTATACAAGCCAGCCTAAACGCTTATATACCTACTACAAGCCTACCGTCTAGCTATCTAATTATGCCGCTATCTATTAAGTAACAATATACCCTACCTCCTAAAAGTGCTCTTATATATATATACTATAGGCTTAGCTAATTACTAAGTATAAGAAGGCCTTAAAGCTTACAAAGTCCTTTATAAGCTAGTAGTTCCTTTTAATCCCAGCCTTAATATTATTAAATGTCGCCTTAATAGGATTGAAATCTAGCAAGTATAGTAATAGGAACTTTAGTAAAACGCTATACTCCTTATAAAGCTCTTAAAGTCGTATTAACTTATAAATAGATATGTTATTAAGAATAAGGACTAAGCGTGGCCCTAGGTATAGTAAGTAGTAAGAAAGCACTTACTCCTATATAAAAGCTTTAAAGATCGCAGAGGTAATAGACCCTTGTATAATAAGGTGGCTTAGATATTTATCTACTATTAGGGCTAGTAAAACGCTCTACCTTTCTAATCTTTTAAGCCGATGTAATACTTTATAAGTAGATCTAATAGGTGCCTAGCCGTACTTCCTATTGCCTATCCTTTTATTTAACGTAGACTTATTAAGGAAGATAAGTTAATCTACTATCTAGCTCTTTTATATACTAATCCATACGTTATATAGAGGTGTACTTCTTTACGCTACCTAAGCTCTTACTGCCTTCCGCGACCAACGAGCTCTTACAAGAATATTATAAACGGTTATAATAGAGACTTCAGCATTAAACTTATTATAGAGGAAGTCTTGCATCTTATCTAGGTATACGGTCGGCCGGTTTTTAAGAAAGTTAAAAAGTCTCCACTACTAGTAAGTAGAAGGCTAATATTATTGATATTATATATTACCAGTTCTTGATAAGGTAGAAGAACTTACGGCCAGCCAAGAATAATAGTTATAGGTGCATATAGCTTGCCCTAAATATTAAGGTTTAATCGCAGCTTATAAATCGTCTTCTTAGCCACCTTTACTGCCTTTATAATAGCTAGTGCCTCTTCGCTAGCTTTAAGGCGGATCTAAATTCTATAAACAACCTTATCTAGAAGGCGACGGCCCATTTTATAGGCAATAGTAGCGGGTAAAAAGCCGTTGTACTACCCCTTATACAAATTTTAGTGGGGGGCGATGCGGCTCTTTCGCTACTTAGCGAGTTACCAATATTATTGAAATGGCTTACCGCGGCACATTGCCAAATTAACTAAACTACCGCCTATAACTCCCCTTCTTGCCCTAGGTAATTATATAATTATATTAATATAATATAATTAGGGCCTTAATTCCGATTATATTAGTTATAATTATATTATAATTATAATTAATATAACTAAACTGATTATTGCTACCGCTGGTTTATAAGTTGTTGTACCTTAGAATTAAGGTTATTAATATTAAGATAAGGTTATTTGGGCTAAAACTCTATACATTACTTATTTTCTATATAGGTAGTTAAAGAGATTTTAAGGAACTTTAACTAACAGTTAAAGTTGTCTAATTAATTAGATTCCTGCTAAAAGATATCTCCTATAAGTCTTGTTATATAATATTATTACAGGCTTATTTTACAATACCCTCCCTTAAGCTCAGTTAATAATACCAATATATATACTATATATAAGGGTATAGGGTTGCTGGAATTCCTCTAAGGTAGAACAAGTGCCTAATAAGGAGTTACGCCCTCCCTATTATCTAGAGACAGCGCCTACTCTATAAAATATCTCTTAAATTTTTAGCAGCACCTCCCTATAGATGTTTTATATTGCCTATAGAGCTCTAAAGGCCCTATAGCCTTACCCTATATCTCTCCTAAAGTATATCCATCCTTCCTACTAGTATAAGCCCTCCCTAATATCGCGGCCGTTAGATTTAGGTAGTAAATTTAGGTAGTAGGTTTAAGTGGTAGGTTAGTAGATTAAGGTTAAGTTCTATCGCTTATTTTAAGGCCTTAAGGCGTTATTTAGCGTACTCCTTAAGGATCTACTAATTGTATACTAATTTCCTATTAAAGCCTAATATAGTTAATTAAGTTTTTAGACTATCTAAAAGTATTTAAAGAAAGCGTAGAACTAAGGACCTATAAGAGGCTTAGTAAGACTATTAGCGGCTATATTAATTAAAGTAATGTGTATAAGGTTAATCCTATTACTATTTATCTTATCTCTTATATAGTAAAACTGGATATTAATATGCTTTATTTAATTATACTAAACTAGATTTTCGGCCAATGCTTTTATAGCTTAGTTATAGGTTTTAATTGAAATCCTAGCAAACTATTTACTCTAATCTAGTACACCTAGTTTAGTAAGTAGAAGTTAAAACTATATAGCCTCTTTTACCGCAGCCGTTAGAGCCATATACTCTAATTAATATATTAATAGTAAAACAGTAACTTATAGTTTTAATTTCTATAAAATTGGTTTTCTGTTTAATATAAATATAAAGCCTAATATAAAGCGTCTTATAGTTTTATCTTATTTATAGTTAGTATTACTAAAGCTAATTAGTATAAGATCTAGGTTCTTATTGCCTCTATAGGTAATTCCTCTATTAAGCAAGCCGGCTAGGTATTAAAGGATAAGTCTTACAGCTATTATATAGGTAGAGGTAGGATTATAGGCAAAACGGCTTACTATTAATACTGTAAAGGTAATATCTGGCCTTATTTCTATTATAAAAAATATAACTAAACTAACCATACTCTAGTATCTTTTAACGTTATCCTTACTAGTAGTTTCTTAATTAGCTATAAGCTTAATTAAGTACTTTATAGATACTAGTAAGGTATTTACCTTTTATAATCTAAAACGTTTAAGAGCTTTAATAAGGTAGGCTCGCTATAAGAGTATAATCTTCTTCTTTGTTTAATATCTTATAACTATTATACCTAGGTAAAAGCTTATTAGCCTAAGATCTATTATTTAGAAGGTTACTTTAAGCTCTACTTTCGCCTAATTAACTACTACTATATCTTTATAGATAATCTTAGTATTATTAACATAGGCAGAAATAATTAAATCTTTTTATTCTTTACTGGTAGCGAATATACTATAATCCGCGTATAGATGGTAAAGTCCAAGTTTTTCTAGTAGAAACTTTAAGAGCGTCTTATACCAAATTTAAGGTAATTATTTTAGTCTATAGAGGGCCTTTTTAAAGCAGCAGACTTTACCAGCTTTTTTTATAGCCTTTTAGTATAACAATATAGAGTTCTTAATTAATTGGTCTATAGAGAAAGGCGGTTTTAATATCTATCTATTTAATTTTAAGGTTATAGTAGGTAGTAATCGCAAATAGAGCTCTAAAAGCTATAGGTTTTACTACCGCAGTAAAGGTCTAGTCGTAGTTAACACTATACTGCTATAAATATCCATTAACAACCTATTTAGCCTTATAGCGGAGGACCTTACCATTCTTTTCCTTTTTAACTTTAAACACCTATTTACTAGTAAGAGGCTTATAAGGAGGCTTAAGGAAGGTAAGGTTAATAAGCTCCTATATCTAGTTCTTAATTAGAGACCCTACTTCCTTTATTATTACTTTTATCCATTCTTTACTATTTGGGCCGTTAATTGCTTAGTTATATATATAAGGCTTATCTTTGTTAATTAAGGTAGTAGATATATACGTTTTAAAATTAGGTAAGCCAGTATATTAAATATAGCCGGCTAGTAGAGCCATAGGATTAACTATATTATAATCGTTTAAGTAAGGGTTTTAAGGTATAGATTATAGAGGAAAGGTAGATAAAAGGGCTATTAGTTTATTATCTATTTTGTTATCCCAGTTGCTTAGTAGCTTATTAATATTATTAACCTATTAGTTAAGGCTTTGGTCTATACCTATAAGGCTTATAAAAAAGGTAGTAGGGTTGCTTAATAAGTTAATTCTTAACGTCTAGCGGCCTAATTAAGTAGTAGTTATAGTAAGGTTTTTAGGCAGAGACTTAAGCCTATAGGGTAAACTATTGCAACCTTCCTTCTAATTAATTCTTTATTATATTTTTTTTAATAAAGGCTTTAGCTAAGGAGTGGTAGTGTCTTTCCTCTCTTACTTATTAGATAAGTTTACGGATTCTTCTATAAATATAATAGTAGTCTTTAAACTAATATTACCTTTATAAATTTTAATATCTTTAAGCTGCTTAATCTTTTGTTTATCTAGTAGCTAAACGCAATAGATTATCTTGCCATTATAGCTAATTAGAATACCCTTTTTTGCTTATAGAGTAAACCTAGGTAATTTTATATAATCTTCTTTAGCTATAAGGGAATTGTTACAGCACTGGCAAATTGCCGCAAACTGCCATCACGTAATGGCAAGTTGTGGTAAGTTGCCATTACGTAACCAGAAGATTGTATATAACTTTAAGTAGTGCTTCCATTCTTCTTATTTCCTTTCTTTAGCTTTGGATCCTCGTTTATAGACAATCTAATTATATAGGCTTACGCAACCTTCTTGCCGTGCTTATGCCTTAATTGACTAAGTCGCTAATATTATCCAAAGCTCGTCACTACCCTTCTTTCCTAAGAAGGAACTTAAATATATCTATAAGGCCACAAATAGGATAAGGACATAGAATAGGACCCTAAGGACATTACTAGGACTATAAGGACAGGACAAACCCCTAAGGACTAAAAGAATATAAACAGAATGCGAAACCTAAAAATAGGATATATATAGACTAGAACCCCTAGGAAATAAACAAATACCAAAAATTACCTAATACTCCTACTACTATGCCAAGAAATATAGTAGTTGGCAAAGCTGCTGTAGGACCTGTAAATACCTCCAATAGTAAAATAGTCGCCGTCTTAACCCCCTAGGAAGAGCTTATAGCAGCTAATGCTAAAATTAAGTAGCTTTAAGAGCTGCTTAAAACTAGAGACACCCCTATACCTAGTAAGGAGTTATTAGACACCTAGAGACTTGCTATAGTTCTTAAGGCCCTAGCCTAATATACAGCATTAGTATTGTTGTGGTCCGCGAAGGTCACAGACCCCCTATTACTTACAGACGGAACTGACCCTATATTTAATAATTGGAAGCTTTAACTGCAAGACAAGCTTAAAGTTAATATGGACCACTTCCCTACTACCCAAGCTAAAATGGCCTATGTCTTTGGCCGTACTAGTAGGGATATATAGACGCATTTACGTCCGCGATATACCTAGGACTTAGCAGACCCCTTCCTCTCTAAAGAAGAGATAATTAACTACCTATCTTCTATTTATAAGGACCCTTTTAAGATACAAAACGCCTGTCTTAACTATAAAGCGCTTAATATAAAAACAATAGAGACCTTCTTGGTTTTTTAAACCAGCTTTCTATACCTAACCGGATAGGCTTAAATCCCCTAGGAAGATTTAATGCCAGACCTCTTTAATAAGCTTACCCTAGACCTATAGCGCGCCGTGCTACCGGTTTATACTACTATATAGATACTAAAGGAACTTATAGACTAGTGCCTAGCTATTAACCAGGGCCTCTGCTAAATTAAGGCACGCGCTAAGCGGTATAAGACTAGAAGCTCTGCCAACTAGAATATAAGTACTATAAGAATGGGCTATAGCGCCCTAGTAAGATCTATAACCCCTATGGCACTAACTGTACCGCCTACTGTTAACCTAGCAGCTAGCTGTATAGCTAGCCCCACTATAGGTCCGGCGAATACTTAACCTACATATAGCAACTCCTAAAGATAGGCCCTTAGTAATTAAGGAGCCTACTTCTTATATAGCTAGAAAGACTACTTTATAAAAGACTGCCTAATAGCAGCAAAGACAAATAAGGTCCTGTTAATCTAGGAAAATAGTATAGAGTTAGAAAAAGAGAAATCTTAGAGTAAGACTCCTCTCTAGGGTTAAAAGGAATTAACATATTATATATTAATCTAAGTTAGCTAGTTAATAGAAGAAGCTGTACTATCCCTTATACTTTATTCCGTAATAGATATTAAGTTTTAACCTCTACTTTAGCTAACTCTAGAGTAAATGCCTTTGCCTTAATAGATATATAGTGTGCTGTAAAGCTGGCTGACTTTTTAAATGCACCCTTTAAAGAACTACCTAAACTAATTCCTATTCGCGGGTATAATGGATAGATAGGACTACCTATTATAACTATCTTATAGATTTACCTCCGTGTAGATAGATAAAGGTAGTATAACATCCCCTTTCTTATTATGGACCTAGGAAGCTATAATATAATCTTAAGAAGAAAATGGCTAGCCTATTTAGGCTTATAGCTTAATGTATAGAGTAGACGGCTTATCTAGTACAAAACCCTATCCCCAACACCTTCTTTTATAAAGGAAATCAACATTATAATAGAAAATCTTATACGGCTATAGATAGACACCGTCCACTAGGCTAATGCTATACGTAGGGACTAGGCCTTTAAGAAAGATATATAGCTTAATCTATAACGGGTCCGTATACTACGCCGCCCCTAGATTACCAATGTTATACTACTAGCACTAAAAACCTAGGAAGTTAGTAATAAGCTAGCTGGCTTAAGCCCTATATAGCTATAAAGAGCAGCAAGGAATATTAGACGCTATACTAAATATATAAACTAGAAGGATAACTTATAGAAGATAGAATAGGAGCTAAGGAGGGTTATAACCCCTCTACCACAAAATACGGTCTATGGAACGTCTGTAAAGAAACCTATAAACTTCCCACTAGTTAATATCTACTGTATTAGTGCTATAGGGTTCTATCAAAACTTAAAATAGCCTAATACCGTTACCTTTACAACTAGCTTATATAAAATTAACTAGATAATTAAAGATAAGGAAGCCCTAGCCTATAACTAGCTTAGTAGGGAAAGTAAGCTTATAGATAAGGAGCTAGTAGAATAGAAACTACCCCGCCAATACTAGGAATTTAAGGACGTATTCTCTAAGGCAGTATCTAATATACTCCCGCCTTACTAACCGTATAACTATAAGATTAAGATTAAGCCAGATAAAGAAAATACCCTTAGCTATAGCCCCCTTTGCTAGCAATCTACTAACAAACTATAGGCTATTAAGTAGTACCTTATTGACAACCTTAATAAGGGCTTTATTAAGCCTAGCTAAGTTCCCTTTACCGCATCCATTCTCTTTGCAAAAAAGCCTAATAGCGGACTCTGTTTCTATATTAACTACTATAAACTAAACTATATAACCCATAAAGACCAATATCCGCTGCCCTTACTTAAGGAAACGCTAGCCCGTATAAGTAAGGCTAAGATTTTTACAAAGTTTAATATCCGCCAGGCCTTTTACTAAATTAGAATAAACCTAGGATCTAAGAATCTTACTACATTTTAGACCTAATATGGATTGTATAAATATAAAGTACTACCTTTTAGCTTAACTAACGGACCAGCTATATACCAGCGGTATATAAATAATGTACTCTTTAACTACCTTAATAACTTCTGCATAGTATACCTAGATAATATTATAATCTACTCCAAGAATAAACTGGAATATTAGGAATATATCTATAAAGTCCTATAATAGCTTTGTAAGGCTGGTCTCTAGGCTAATATTAAGAAGTTAGAATTTAGTGTTAAGTATATAAAGTACCTAGGGTTTATTATTAGTATAGATAGAATTAAGGCCGACCTAGAGAAGACAGCTATAATTAACTAATAGACACCCCCACGGACTATAAAGGGGGTATAATTATTTTTAGGTTTCTGTAACTTCTACTAACGCTTTATTAAAAACTATAGTAGGATTGCCTGGCCCCTTAACTGTCTTACTAAGAAAGACTAGCCCTTCTACTTTAACGCCATATATAGGCAGGCCTTTAATGAGCTTAAGAAACGGCTAGTATTAGCTCCCCTGCTTGCCTACTTTAACCTAAAACAGCCCTTAATACTAGAAACTAATACCTTAGATGGCGTAATAGCTAGTATCTTTTCCTAGAAGTAACTAGATAGAGAATGGCACCCTATTATATACTATTTAAAGACTATAATAGATACTGAGCTAAACTACCATATCTATAATAAAGAAACGCTGGCTATTATCTCTAGCTTTTAGCACTAGCGTGTATAGCTAAAAGGGACCCCGAAGCCTATTAAGGTAGTTTTAGATTATAAGGCCTTAGAATACTTTATAATAACAAAGGCCCTTATAGCCTGGCAGGCACGCTAGGTGGATATTCTATTTTAGTTCCACTTCCTAATTATATATAGGCTAGGCGCAACTAACTGTATAGATGCCCTTATAAGGCGCGAACAAGACCTAGATAACTAAATAGCTGTAAAGATTATATTATGGGCCTAGATACTGCTATAACCAGAGCACCTTAACCCCTAAATATAGGTAGAACTAAATATAGACCCCGTAAAGGCCAAGATATGCCCTATTAACGCTATGGAACTTGACCTTATTAATAGGCTACTGTAAGCAAATTATACGGCCCCTTCCCTATAGGAGTACCGTAAAAAGGCAAAGGATATTACTAGCCTATAGTCCCTTAAAAATAGATTACTTAAGTATTAGGAACGGCTAATAGTAGTAGAGGAATAGAACTTATGGACTTAGCTTATTACTAAAGTATATACCTAGGTCTCTACGGCCTACCCTAGAAAAAATAAGACCTGTAGGATTATTGGCAACCGCTACTATTGGCCTGGAATGGTTATAGATATTAATTGCTATGTACAGAACTATAATAACTGCTATAGGTCTATAATTCTACAAGATAAGACCCTAGGACTATTAAAACCACTTCTAATACTAGAGTACCCCTGGTAGTATATCTCTATAGATTTCCACAAGCTACCTACAGACTGTAACGGATATAATATGGCTATAGTTATAGTTAACCGCTTTAGCAAGCGCCCATTCTTAATCCCTTATTATAAGAATATTAATGCGAAGGAGGCAGCCTAATTATATATCTACTACGTCTACTAAATTTACGGACCACTAGATACTATTGTGTCCAACTACGGCCTATAGTTTATATTGACTTTCTGGAACGAGTTTACCCAGATTCTAGGCATTAAGCTAAAGCTTTCTACGGTATACCACCCCTAGATAGACGGCCAGATAAAGATTATAAACTAGTATTTAGACTAGAGACTCCGACCCTTTATTAACTACTTTTAGGACAATTGGGCCAAACTGCTACCTTTAATAGACTACGCCTAGGCCACCCTACCCTATAACTCTACAGGATTTGCACCCATTTAGCTAGAAATAGGGTATTTACCTTATATAAGCTTTAACTAGGAAAGAATAGAGGGGCTATGGACTATATGCGAAAAACTATCTTATAAGGAAGCCTAGAAAGTAGCCTATATAAACCTAAAAAAGGCCTAGAAATTAATAGAATAGCAGGCAAATAAGCATAGGCGTAAGCTTAACTTTACCGTAGGTAATAAGGTCTGGGTTATAACAAAGAACTAAAAGACAGAACGGCCTAGCTATAAGCTAGACTATTAAATAGCAGGACTATACAAAGTTCTTAAAAAGAGAGGCAACTTATATAAAGTAAAGCTCCTGGATTTAATTAAGGTCCACCCTAAATTCTTACCGGATAAGCTATAGAAAGCTATAAACGACCTATTACCTAGACAAAAGAATAAACCGCCCCTACTAATTTAAGTTAATGGCGACAATAAATGGGAAATTAAAGAAATACTAGCCTATAAACTTATACAAGGAACACTAAAGTACTATATAAGTTGGAAAGGATAAAATCTAGACCCTACCTAGTACCCTATATAGAATTTTATAGGTAGCCCCTATAAGTTATAAGAGTTCTATAGCCGTTATCCTAATAAACCTAGACCGCCAAAGTACTTAGATAAGTAGATGGAGTGCTAGCATAGCAAAGACGACAAATTACCAATGGAGCATAAAAATAAGAATGCCCCATAGGGGTAATATAGACATACAAAGCCTAAGGGCAGGCTTTTTCGGAGGGGGGAGTAATGTTATAGCACTAGCAAATTGCTATAAACTGCTGTTACGTAACGGCAAGTTGCGGCAAGTTGCCATTACGTAACCAGAAGATTGTATATAACTTTAAGTGGTGCTTCTATTCTTCTTATTTCCTTTCTTTAGCTTTGGATCCTCGTTTATAGACAATCTAATTATATAGGCTTACACGACCTTCTTACTGTGCTCGTGCCTTAATTAACCAAGTCGCTAATAGGAATAGATAGTAGATCCTAGAGCCCTTAGGTAGTATATTAAGGGAGGTTTACCCTTTAGCTTTTTATAAGGTAATATATTATTAAAAGCTCTTATAGGGCGTCTGTTTTTAAGATATATGGCTATAAGAAGTATATTAAGCTATAGGAAGTCTAGTATATTGCCTATAAGGATTATTAAGCAAGTAATCTTAGTAGGGGTTCGCTGCGAGCGCTCTACTACTCTATTCTCTTTTTAAGTATATAAGGCGGCAGGCTTAAATTCTATACCTAGATTGTCTATCTAGGTAGTTACTTTCTTGCTACAAAGCTCCGCTTTATAGTTGGTATAAATTTTAGCAATTTTAAGGTTAAATTTAGTGTAGATCTAGTTATAGTACCTCTATAGGGTATTAAGCCACTTGTCCTTTATATAGACGGTATAGATTATAGTAAACCTTATATAGTTATTAGAAAAAGATATATAGTATCTTTTACCTTTAAAGCTAATGGAGGTAATACGCCCCACTAGATCTATATAGATAAATTAAAATAGCCGTATAGCTCATTTTTAGGGTGTTCTATTATACCTCTTTTAGGCTTTAAATTAAGCGCAAGGCTTATATTATTTATTGCTAACATTATTAAACTTAATACTAAGTTTATTTAGGTAGTGTCTAAGGTTATTATAGTTAAGGTAGCCAAATTGATGATGCTAAATAGGTAGACTTTTATTATTTTTAATAGTCTAGAGGACTAATTCTAGCTAGTGGTTATACTACTAAATTAAGTAGAGTTATTAAATCTTAGGCGCGTATCCTATTACCTTATTATTACATTTAAGTTTATAAGTCTTATTATTAAAAAAGACACCCATTTCCTTAAGTCGGCTTTTAGATAGTAGGTTTGCTGGTAAATATAGCATATAAAAAACGTTATATAGAGTAAGCGTACTTTTATAGCTTCTATTAGGCAGCGCGGTTTATATAAAGATGGACCCTTTACCTTCTAATTAAGCTTTATAGGGACCAACTATACCTAATAAGGTGTCGTTAATAGCGTAGTTAAAAAGAAGTTTATGGTCCTTGTAGTAGTGGATAGTAGCGACAGTATTATAGACAAAGTCGTGCCTACTTAGCTAAGCTTATACTACTACTACTATAAGCTCTTATTATAGATTTGCGTCAAGCTTAGCTTAACTAGAGTATTTATTAAGCTAAATAGACACTTAAGTCGTCCTTTACTTCTTCCTTAAGCGGATCCTATTGCTAATTTCTTTTAAAGCATTATCTGGCTTTCTCTTTTAGTAGTCTTCTTTATAGTGTGTAGTTCTATTATATCTTACGCAGTTAGGGTGTTTATATATCCTAACTAGTACTATTTTTCTCTTTATAGGCCCAGGCCCTCTATTATTTAACTATACTACTAGTATAGTAGAGACTTCGTGATTAAGTTCACTATTAAAGATAATAAGTTCTTTACCTATATCTAATTTGTTTATTTTGTTGTTTTAAACTAAGCGTAGCTAGTAGAGTTAACCCTATATAGAAGGGCTGCTTAAGCGAGGACCTTGTAGTTAATAGGTTGGTTTATTTTAATAAGACAATTAAGGTTTAATATATTATAGAAGATAAACTCCTCTATATTCTTAAAGTCTTAAATATATTTAGTAAAGAAGGTAGCTATAATATTAATAACAGCTACTAGATTAAGATCCTTAAAGCGTTTTTTTAGCGCCTTTTATTTTTTAAGCGCTACTCTAGCGTTTAATATAAACGGCTTATAGATATCGCTAATACTCTAGTTAATAAAACCGGCTGCATAGGCTAGCTATTTCTTATATTTCTCCCATTTCTTTACTAAATTAACTGGTTTAATTTTTAGCTATTTGCTAGTAAAGCCTAAGTCCGCCTATTTCTCCTTAATTAATCTAAGTATAGGAAGAAGTTATGGTAGATCGTTAAGGACCTACTTAATATTTTTTAATTGGAGGTAGTTTTATATATTAATACTAAATATTAGCCAGTCTTTCTATTTAGCGAGCTTTTAAATGGAGGCTTAGGCGGTATATTTATCGCTTATATTGGTAAGGCTTTATATTATAGATAGTTTATAGGCCTTGTTAAAATAATGTTGTTAAATTGGTTTTCTTTTATAAGAAGTATTTATATAGTATAGATTTTAACTTAGTATATTCCTTAGCCAGTATAGGCAGTTCTAATAAGCTTTTTCTAATCCGCTACTAATATAGTTATTATAAAGCTTTATCCTTAAAACTCTATTATTCTGTTTTAATAATAGTAAGGTTATCTACTAAATAAGAGGTCCTCCTAAGCCCCTAGTACTGCGGTTTAATTACGGACTGTATTAGGCTTGTCCTTAGTAGGATCCTCTTATATATTTGGCGTAGAGTCCGTAGCAGCTACATAGCTGCCTGTTATAGGTTTTTTAGCGTCATAAGTTAGGTAAACGTTTACCAACTTTTTACGTCTGTGTGGTGATATTGCGATAGTAAATATTATAACAATAATAAAGTAATTAGAATTAGCTTATTAGGCGTAAACCCGGGCTTATAATCTATTAAGATGAGGTTATTAGGGCTAAAACTCTGTGCATTGCTTATTTTCTATATAGGTGGTTAAAGAGATTTCAAGGAACTTCAACCAACGGTCGAAGTTGTCTGATTGGTCAGATTCCTGCCAAGAGATGTCTCCCACAAGTCTTATCACATGATATCGTTGCGGGCTTGTTTTCCAACAATTAATGACTAACGCGCAATGCAGCACTACGTATAACTCTACAGAAACCAGGATATACGGATACCTATCATATGATGTCTGCCAGCGTTGATAATCCCCCAGGCTGTCTGATATGGAAAAACGCGTTAGCAGCAAAGTACAATGGAAACGGCAAATTTGGACTGGAGGAATGGGATGCCCTACTCGGTCACTGCCAGGCCGTCTGTGACTGGCCAGCCGCCGCATTTGCAAAGGAGTTGATTGAGGCGTATCCCGCAGCAAAAGTTGTTCTTACAACACGAGACGTTGACTCTTGACACGCATCTGCTAAGAGAACGGCTTATTGGCGCACTTAATATCCTAAACTACGTTTCCTATCGAAATTTGACTGGGCTTCAGGCCTTTACTACCCCATGTTGCGAAGATTCTAGGATTGCTTCTTTTTGCATAACTTCGATAAGAATGGCAAGGATGTTTTCAGGAAGCATTATCAGGAAGTTCGGGATCTTGTTCCGCCTGAAAATTTGCTGGAGTATTAAGTTGATATGGGATGGGAGCCACTATGCAAATTTCTTGGCCATCCCGTGCCACCAACACCATTCCCAAGGCTTAACGATGCGGAGGACTTTGTGAATCGTTGCAGGAAACGAAATCGTGTACGGTTGATGAATGTCGTGTTCCGCATGTTTTGTATGGCGTCAATGGTCTTTGCAGCGAGTTTTTTTATATTGTAATTAATGCACAAATATGTCTTTAAGTAGTCGTAAATCGTTCTACAATAAATTTGTATGCTTATGCTTAGGTCTTTTCTCTGCAGCAATTTTACTTAGCAAGTGGGAATCTGGAAAGCCCTGCTCTTTATGGCGGCATGTCTGGTTAAAAATCATTCATCTAGGTTATCTCGAACCATAAAGCTCAAGAGGCAGCCAACAATACTAACGAGCGCAAAGATCCACCATGCTAGACCACTCATTTCATTCTCCAGACCGATACTATCAAAAGTACCAGCCATAATAGACCCTAAAGTACGAGAAGTGCCAGACACAGAACTACCAATTCCGTGAACTAATCCAAGAAGCGATGGATGCGGGCATGAGTAATTCAAAAGAAGGATGGTCGCCGGAAGGGCAAACGTTCTCCCAACAACTTGCGCCGCCTGGACGACCAAAATCCCTAGCCAAATAAGGCCAGCGGAATCGAATGGTAGGAGTGACAAGTACGGAGTGAGAAGGTAGGCGATTGGGTACAGCCACAAGGAGAGTCTGAAAGGATACAGCAGACCGTGCTGCGCGATAACACGAGGATACAGGACCAGTTGCATTGCGAGCCCTAAAATACCGAAAATGGCTAATGCAAGGCCGACTTGAGAGAGCTGGAAGCCTAAGCCGCCGGTGAAGTAGAATGGAAGGGTGGTCGAATCTTTTGCGTTACGATGTGGAGACGAGAGAAATAACGGCCATAGGGAAGATAGCCCGCTTTCATTGTTAGTATTACATTTAGCCCCGGAGCTAAGAATCAAAGACTCACCCAAGGTGAAGTTCAAGGACCGCTGTTGTAAGCAAAGCAAGGAGAAAATTGCGGCTCCAGATCCGGCGAAGATGCATGGTTTTCTTCATGACCATTTCGGTTACCGGCCCATTCGAGGCAATATCGTGACTTTCTCCATCATCAAAATCACGACGATATGAGTTATCGATGTTTCGAAGTATATCATAGCTTCGCCTCCTGCCAAAAAGGCACCCGAAGCGGCGTCGCAAACTGAACCCTCGCTTAAGGCCGTAGTCTTGCCAGGGTCGCCGGTTTGGCGCAGTCTCTCTTAGACAAAGCCAGACCACTACAGCATCTAGGGAAAGTAAGAGCGCGCACAAAAGATTCGGCGCAGCGTATGGATATCGCAACATCCAAGATACGCCACCAAGGCTTCCGAAGACCGAATTTTGACCAAATAATGCAGGATATCTCTCGACAGGGTCTACCAAAGAAACTCCAAGGACTAAAAATCAATCAGACTTAGAACTTGAAGGAAGCCAAGAACCTTACTTGGACCAAAAGTATTGGCAAGGTTGAATGCCAAAGGCAGGAGCAGGAAAGCTCTGGGATGATACTCTCGCGGAGCAGTCTCAGCAAGGGTGGCTCTGGCAGCACCAACGGTGCCGTTAATGCCACCAGCAAAGATTCTCCAGATCAAGAGAGCTTCGTAGGATCTAGAGAATGCTACACCGATATATGAGATGCTAGTGCCAATCAAACCTATAAGCAAGACAGGCTTTCTACCCGCCGTATCGCTAACGCGACCCCACCAGATGGCCGAAAGCACCTGTGTTGCAGTGAATGCGCCTTGGAGAAAGCCAACTTGGACAGAGATACTGCTAGGGGTTGAGCCTGTGCTGAAGGATTCTAAGTACTTGTACATGCAGGCTTGTAAACTAGCAATCTGAAAGAAATCTACCACACGGATGGAGGTGATTATGGCCAGTTGACCTTTGTTGGGTAGTGATGCCCATGAAGCTGGCGGCGTAATTCTGAGCGAATTCCGATCAAGAGCTGGTTCGAGAATGCTTCGTGACTGAGACGGAGGCAACATTGATGGCTAGCAATCGGCTAACAATTGCCTGAAGTCTGCAAAGTACATGAGACTGTCTGATGTGGCGCGACGAAAGGTTGAGTGAAAATCATGATGTAAATATAAATCATGCTTGGCCGAAGGGGATGACAAATTGTTTCAGAATTAATTGCGCACTTTATATAATAGGTACTCTCTAACCGCCGAAAATGTGTAGAGCAAAATAAAAAGACTAGGATTGCGGTATTTGACTACTCGTATTGATGTAGGTGGTGGGGGGCGCATATCAAAACTATAAAATCCTATCTCCGGGATAACCCGATGAATGAACTCAAATAAGGATCAGTGAGAGGGAGCTAGTAAGGGGATCTACTCTTACCTTCCCTTCTCCTACAGTACTTTAAACTCTAAATTTCTTTGGTTATCCCATTTAATAACCGTTAAATCCTGGCAAGCAACCCTGAGGCTAGTTTAAATGGGGGATAATATGATGTTCCGCCGGGAATATGTGAAATTTGCCCAAAATCCAATCAACTGTGCACCGAAGCATGCTCCATCGAACGAAACGAGGTTCTACTTTCTATCTACGTGTCCAAGAGAGATGTATTCCCAAGTATATGACTTCTCAGCAGAGATCAGACAAGGAGAACTATGGAAGTGCTAGAAGTCTTCTAGCATTTTCCATACAACACAGAGCCTACCTTATTAGCTTATTTCGGTGAAGCAAGAAAAGAAAGCAAAGTGGTTTCCATTAATAACATCATTGGGACAAAACGAGAAACGAGAATGGACTAAGCGGGTGTTTACAACCAGCCATCTCCAATAGTGCCTTAATTTTTCTCTGTTAGTCGTTGCCTCTGGGTATCCGGAACCTTTACATAATTGGGCTGGGGTAACACCTTAAATAGCGACTAGATCTTTAGCCTCCTAAGCTCTAAGTAAAAGTCCACGACCCATCATGGGCTAGTCAGGGGTATATCTTCTTGGCTCCTTCGTCCAATACACAACTAGGGCCTTATATCTACGACAGTAATGGAGTACGTAGCTTCCTCCTTGTTGGCACCCCACTCTACTCCACATGCCCTATTTATATGCTCTTATAAGACTAAGAACTGCTTACTAATTAGAATTCACATTTACTAGAGTTTGGTTAGGAGTGGATTTGGCATGCCCTGCCCTTCTAAAGTCCATTGCCTATACGTCTGTACTTTTTGGGAAATGCCTCATCTTTGTGTCCTCGCCGGTAACCAGATTGGCACCTTTGCACGAGGCCACGGGGTGGTCGTGAATTCAGAATATCTTGTGGTTGCCACCGCTGGTGCCGTTGGCATTGGGGTAGCCAGTGATCTTTACAAGTTCACTCTTATTCTAGGGGGCGAGAGAGCATTAATAACAATTTATTATCTAACGCAATTTGAAATCAACAAAGACGGCGTCCTGGGATTTGTGTGGGTGATGGAAAGCATATTTTAGGAAGTTAACATATCTTGCGGTAAGCTGTTGTTTGAATGGCGGTTACTTAATTATATCCATCCCTTACAGAGCTACCTCCCACTGAACTCTAGTAACGACGGGATCAGTCCATCTGAGCCATGGGATTATTTTCACATCAACTTGGTTAAGAAGAATGACGTTAGGGATTATCTTATTTCGAGACGATATACTTATTGTGAGATAGTGCATATAGAGCTATTTATTGATGAAATGGGTTGATTGATTGATGATCCTGTCTTCTTTGTTGACCTTGGGGCCCCTTGGGCTCTAAGCTAAGATAGAGAGATTTATAATGCATATGCTCCGTATACGTGACTAGTGCACGTGACCTACGCCTTTAGAGAATACACCCCCTTAGCTTTGAGCTCTTTGAGGTCAACCACCTTCTTGTGTCTATTAATGTGTTAATTAAACTATAATCTTATCTAAATCCTTCCTTCTCGCCCTAACCTTCTCCCTTAGGTCCTCTAGTTTCTTTTTCTTATTTAGCCACTCCTTAATATCTACTATTCTAACTAGGTTAACGAAGTTCTAAACCCTCTACTTAGGTAGGGCCTTTATAAGTCTATTAGTAATTATCTCCTTTATTGCTTTCTATTAAAATAGCACTTAGTTTATTATATATTCTCAGCGCAGCTAGTGTTAATAAATGTTAATATATTAGAGCTTTATAATTAACTTTACTATATCTTTTATAATTAATTAAAGTGTCTAGGTATTATTGCAGTTAATAATTAAGGACATATTTAACCTTAACGTTATTACTTTAAACAGCCTACTAATAAAGATAGCCTCCTTTACTATCTATAATAGAGCTAACAACTTAGCTTCTATGCTTAATGTTATAACTATACCCTACTTATTTGCTCTTTAGGTAATTGGTCTCCTAAATAGCTTTATAATATATCCTTATAAGCTCTTTCTATTAATAGAGTTATTTGCGAATAATGCATTACTAGTATAGATAAATAATTACGCTTTACTTCTACTGTCTCTTCTATTATCCTATCCTTTATTATATATTCCTTTATCTCTCCCTCTACTATTTATTCCTTTCTTATCTTCTTTATAGTAGATTACTCTACTCCTTATACTATACAGATATTAAATTACTCTATCTACCGCTTAATAGTACCTTTAGCTTAGGTTCTAATTAAATCTTACTAGCTGTAATACTATAAAAGTAATATCTAAACGCGTTATAGTAGCTGTATAGAGTACTAACCCAATTTTTCTCTAATATAGTATTGTAAAAGCTAGTAGGGATATAGAATAGACTAATAGGTCTATATTAGGGGATAGACGTATTAGATAGATTAATTAGTAATTAGTAGAAAGGAGTTCTAATTCTGCTATAGGAGTATTTAAAAGACGCCCTTTAAGATCTATCTTATACTAGTTAGTTATCTTCTTAATATAGGCTTTTTAGGATAGCTATAGGAGCCTTTAGCTATAATTGTATAGTATATAGATTTCTAGGAACCATTTTAGCTCTTTAAGGGTACTTATCTAGTATTCCTTACTTAGCTCCTTGGTTGCTTTTTTAGCTTTTTTTAAATCTATCTTTTAGTAGCAGATAATGATATTATTTATTTATTTATTAATCTTATACCGATTTAGCTCTGTGGCCATGCGGTACTCCTATTTTACATAATGGGAAAACCCGATACGGGACAAAAAACCCCCTCCTTGGCCTGTTATACACTCTCTGCTGTCTACTTCGCAGCCTATAAGTATCGAAAAGGCGTCTATAGACGCCTACTCCTTCTATTCGGCAAGCCTCTCACCTAGCTAGCCTACTTACTCCCCTTTCTTTCTCTTCCTCCTCTTACAGGAGCTCCTCCGCATAGTGGAACTATGGTAGGACCCGCAGTTATAGGAACCATCTTGCGAGCCGTTTCGCTCCCTTGGCCGTACTAGCTAGTTTTTTAACCTCCGGGCGGCCTACCGCTAGCCCTTGCCTCTGCTCTGCGAACCAGGGGCAGTAGGCTATAATATATAACACCGTCTCTTCGGCTTGGCCGCACTGGCATATAGGGGAGGGAAAGTCTGGTACCCTAGCCTTATTTAGGAAGGCCGCTAGCCCTATCCGTCCTGTCCGTATCTGCGTTAAAACTGAGCTTTCTGCTTTCTTAAGCTCCTTATGTATCTTTAGCGGTTCTTCTGACGGTGGCCTTACCCCTATAAGTCCCCATTTTGGCTAATTAGCTCCCTATTTTCTCTTCCAGCTTACTAGAAGCGGCATCTCTGTCCTTTGTTTTTGCTGCCTTTACTCCTCTACCCACTGGGTCCGTTTCTCTCCCTCTATATATATATTTCCGTTTTGGTTTTGACCCTATCTTTGTCTTTATCTTTGGGCTAGTTTCCCCTGTATCTGTACGCAAGCCTCTGTAACTAACTTTTCTTTATGCCTAAACCTAAAGTTTGCGAGTCTTTTATTTAGGTAGAGATCTAGCGGGGGTATAGAGCAGTGATCTATTTGGACTGGTGATGATTTGGATTGGCTATGGTGCTCCAGCTGGATCTAGATCTGGATTGCTTTATATTGACGCCGGCGTGGCGTGGATTGAAGCTTATGGAGCTCCTGGCGCGCCACAGCTTATACCTTATTGGGAGGGAGGTTGGGCGCTCTATAGTCGGTGCACGATGAATAGCTAATTGGGGGAGTAAACGATGACTATCTGTTCCTTGTATATAGTATCAGCCACCAAATTAAGGATGCTTGATTATCGCTGCTCCCTTACTACTGCTACTGCAGCTTTGCTTATAGTGTTGCCCTTAATGAGGCCGTTCCTCCCTTTACTAAGCTCTATCACCATCCCTTCCTTAGTGTTGTTCGCTATGCTAAGAATACAACAGCATCTCTTCCCTCTACACATATCTTCTGCTTCTGACGATATTATCCTAGTGCCAAAGAATGTTAATCCAAACGCGATTGATTCTATGAGTGAGGTAGAGGAGTTTTGCTATTAAGGAAAGGTCTATGTCCGCTGTTAAAGCCTAATAAAACCGCTGAAATTTACTAAGCAGCGAACATCACCAATCTGGATATAGGGGGAGGATATAATACTAAAAGGTAGTGATGGTAAGGAGCAGTTCTATTACTACTATTTATGTGAGAAGGAACAGCGTTAGTAAGAGCTTATGAGAGTTATAAAGGGATAATCTATGGCGCTTAATTACCTTGCTAGTAAACATAATATAAATAAGGATACCGGCGAGATTAAATAGCCTCCTCTAGAGGATCTGAATTAGCTAATAATTAAGGCTTTCTTAGACGCCTACGCCCTTAATTGCTAGTAAGCTTTTAATAGGTTTAAAGCCTTACTAATCCGCTGGCTAGTATACTGCCATATTGCCTTCTTCCAGTTTAAGAATGTGTATTTCCACTAGCTTCTTTACTGTATATATCTAAAGCTTACAAGCTTGCTACTAAAGGCCGGTAATATAATTTGGAAGTGGGTAATCTACGCGTTTGATTAGTGGAAGAAGAACACTATATATAATATAAAGACGGTATAGAGCCTAATATTAATATCCTTTAACTTATAGACGTCGCCAAACGCTTATATGATCTTTGGAGTAGTAGCGCACTATATTAACAGATTTGGCAGACAACTCTATAATATAATAGGGCTTTAAGAGGTTATTGGTAAATACAGTGGCGAGAATATAGCAGTTGTTCTAATTGCCCTCTTTAAGGAGTACGAGATTGGCGGAAAGATTGGCTATTTTATAGCAGATAACGCAGAGTTAAATAATAAATATATTAACGCTGTTCTTTAAGCACTATATCCAAAGATGCTAGTAAAGTAAAGAAAGGCCTGCTGTCTTTGCTGCTTTGGTTATATTATTAACCTCTACGCCCAGGCCTTTATTATAGGCAAGGACGTTAAGAAGGTTTGCCGCTAGCTAGAAACAGTAGTCCGTAAAGGTGATATAAAGAAGGTTAGGCAGCTCTGGAAGAAGCGCGGAGTAGTCAGTTTACTGTATAATCTTATTTAGTATATTTGTATGACTCCTTAGCGGCAGAGTTTCTTTAGAAGGATTAAAATGGGAGGTTTATTGGCGGAATTTAATAAGCTATAGGTACGTGGTGTTAAGAGTTTGTGATATTTGCTACCTCACTTACGCGATCTAGAAGATATAATTGGTTAGAATCGCCCCTGGTCACAATTTAATCGTCACAGTTACGCAATTACTTACTACCTCTATAATATAATTACGACACTAATTAATTAAATAGCTTATTTAAAATAACGCTATATAATAGAATTCGCTGTTTGTAGCTATTAGTTGGTTTTTAAACTGTAAAGAACGCGTTAATAAGTTTATTACCTTATATATTGCCCTAGTTGGCTCGAAATCTCTTACTAAGGGTAACAAGCTTAAGCTACGCTACTGGCTAGAGCTTAAATATCTATATATACACCTAGAAAAGTTCTATAAGGCTACGCTTACTATTAAGGGCAAATAGATAAACCTTGCGGACTATTTCTAGACGCTTAATTGGCTTCTTTATAAGCTAGAGCAGACTAAGGAATACTTTCTTAATCTTATAAAGTGGAAAAAGCGCAGCCTAGATATTAAGACTTATACCTATCTAGCTGGCTGCGCTAAAGCAGCTTGGGTAAAGTGCGAAAAGTACTATCTTAAAACAGATGAAATAGTAGCGTACTACGCCATAATCGCTCTAAATCCAACACTTAAGATAAGCTGGTTTAAGTAACAGTGGCGCGGCTACCTAGTAAAGGATGATTGGATTAAGAGAGTTAAATCCTCTATTAAGGAGCTTTATCTGATATATTAAGCTAATAAGCCTTTTTTATAGCTAGTGCCTACCTAGCCTATAAGAGGATAGATACCAATAAAGCTAAAGAACTTAAAGCCTTTTACTACCGCCTATAATCATAAGCGCCTTAAGGTTTTTTATGAACCTTTTACTGCGGCCGATTCTTCCTTCCTTAGTTAACTTACTGAATACTTTAAAACCGATGTCCTCTACCTTACTAATAGTAAGCTGAACAATTTTAACCCTGTTAAATACTAGAATAACCGCTATATAAGTTAACCAGAGCTTGCCCAATTCGCCCTTAATATCCTTGCTATACCGCTAATGTTAGACAAGTGTGAGCGGCTGTTTAGCAGCACTAAGATACTACTAGAAGACTGGTAATCGCGGCTTAAGATGGATATAATTAAAGCAAATAAGCTTCTGCGGTACTTATATAGTCCTCCACTAAAGGGCGCCTTTAACAACGATGATGTAGAAGTGGTAGAGGGTATAGAGGAACATAATAAGATGCTTTCGCTAGAGGAATACAAGCTCGCATAGCAGGCAATATCACAGTCTTTAGCCGCTGTGGAAAAAGACGCTATTAGGGCTGAAGATTAGGTAGAGGAAGCGGCTATTACCGTAGGCGCTATATTGATAGAAGATACTCTTGCCGCTATTAAGGTTGACGATAATAGCGACGCGTTAATCAACGTGATACCGCTTAAGGATGGCAACGATCTTAATAAGGAAGGCGATGAGGATAGCTAGGAGGATAAGTTAGAGGACTAATGTAGTTAATCTTATAATATTTAACACCTACCACCTTCCCTACTTAACACCAAATCAATGCCAAGACTTACTATATTTAGTATATATTGACAGCTGGATATCCATGGAGCTCCTGGCGCGCCGCCAAGAATTAGTTATCTGGAGTGGATTTAAAGGCCTCCGCCAATCCACGCCAATCTAGATAGATCACTGGTATAGAGGTTTCAGTTTCGAGAACTAAGGTGGGAGTTGCCTTATATGCCCCTGCTATTGCTCTTAGGCACTTATTTTGAATCTTAGCTAGCTTTACAGCTGGGCCTATAGGTTTAGTGCTTTTAGGACCTTTGATTGGGGTAGGCGTGTGCCAGATTACTACTCCATAGGCAATAGCGGGCTGGATAACGATATTATTAACGTAAAAAAAGACAACTATTTCTTCTTTTAGTATAATATATAGCTCCTAGGGGAATCTCTTTAAAACCTAATTCGTTTAATACGCTTATAAGATTCTTTTACTATAATAGAGGGGATTATTATAGTTTATAAAGGGCTTTTTTTAAGCATAATACTTTATCTATCTTTTCTTTATTAAACCTTAGTAGTAGCTTTATATAGACAACTTTATTAAGATTATAATAGACAAAAGCGTTAACTATATCTATCTATATTATCTTTAGGTTAAATTTTATAGTAATCGCTATAAGGGTCTAAAAAGTCGTACTCACTAAGATAGTAGCTCTTATAGATAGGTCTCCTTAGGCCTATTAATTTCTATATACTATTAGGCGTATCTTATATTTCTAGAGGAATCTATACTTATTTGTCTTATAGATAAATACTTATATTAAGCTAAGGAACTACTGTCCCTTTATATACTTCTTATCTATTTCTTAAAATAACCTTATTTAATAATGGGATTAGAGGTGGGCTTATTAAGCCTCTTGGTACTAATCTTAAAGAGGGTATATATTAAGGTCCTAAATTAACTAAGGTAGAGGAGATAAGTTCTTCCTATATAATCTAATATTACATATTCTACCTAATTTTAGCTTACTATTATTAAGTTAACTATTAAGGTTAAACTTTCTTTCTGCTAAGAAGGTGCTATAATAGGCTAAAGTAATCCTTTTAATAATAAAGTCTTTAAACCTAGAATTTGTTAGCGACTTAGTTAATTAAGACACGAGCATAGCAAGAGGGTCGCGCAAGCCTATATAATTGGATTGTCTATAAACGAGGATCCAAAGCTAGAGAAAGGAAAAGAGAAGAAGGGTAGCGCCGCTTAAGGTTTTATACGATTGTCTGGTCACGTAACTGCGACTATCTGAAATAGTAAAAAACTGTTTGCGATTGTCCGCCACTATCTACTACCATAGTCCACCGTTATCCACCAGCGCCGTAACAGAATTGCTAGCTTTTTTAAATAAGTCTTTAACCAAGTTGTTAAATATATCTTAAGTATTAAACCTATCTCCTATTCGTTAAATAACGTCCTAATTAGTACCTTATATATTTAGCTTTATAGGATACTTAACGTAAAAGGTATATAGAGATTCTTTATCTTCTTCTATTAGAGGTAGTATATAATACGCATCTTTAAGAGCTTTTATAAGCTTAAGACCCGCTAACTTATTAAAGGTTTAAACTGGATTATTATTAACGTTATTGTCTTCCTCTTAAATTAATGGTTTAAATACTTTTTTATTATTTTTTTAGAAGAACCTTATTCTTAGTTTAGGTATTAGGGAGTTAAATCTTCTTAATTAGCGTATTTAATTTAGTGTATAGATCCTCTATAATATCCCTAATAGAGATAATAATACCCTTATATAGGATCTAGATTCTATAAATATTAGTAGAGTTATAGCTAATAAGGTAGCTAATATAGGCTTATAGATTTAGCTTATTTAGCCTTTTTTTTATTAGCTGGGTATCTAATATTATCGCGTACGCCCTATAGCTATAGGCTTTTAAGTACGCTAGTTAAGGTTTTCTTAATCTTCTATTAGCTAGAAAGGTATAAAACCTCTTATATAGCAATTTCTATCTATTACTTTCCCGTGGCTTTTAATCTTAAAGGTATAATAAAGCCTTATAGGAAATACCACGGTAGACTTACTAATAGGCTAGGTGTATAGGTAAATAAGAAGTTAATAATATAACAAATAGATAATAACTAGTAGAGTAGTTACCTAACAGATTAACTCTAATTATATTTTAAGATTTACTATAAGGAAAAGAAACTATCTAGGTAGGGACTATAGTCCTTTAAATATATATCTATACTTCTAAGAAAGTTATTACTCTATCTACTCTATCTACTCTATTTACTCTGTTATAGATTATACAGATTATATAGATTATATAGATTACATTATATAACCTCACTTACTATTCCTTGTTATATAGCTCTACTAATTCCATTCTAAACTATGCCCTTATTAACTAACTAACTTCCTCCAACTCCTCTCTAAGTAGTTATAGCATTATACTTAAAGCGTCTATAATAAAAGGTAAACTATATAGTTAACTATCTCGTCCTATAGATTATATAGTAGATTAGCAGTAATTCTTATTACACGTCCTTTCTTAATAATTACACCCCCTAAACGTTTGGTGGTACTATTCTAAGCTTAGGTATATAGCGCTAAAGGCTTAAATATAATCCCTTAGGTTTATAGCTATTTAAAGGTTTTCTTTTTCTTTAGCTTATTATCTAATCTAATAGTCTTAACTTTAAGGTTATACCTAAGACAAATCTATAGAATAAAACCTTTAAGCACTTATAGTGTCTCCTTTTTCTTACTATACGTTATTATAAAATATAGAAAGGATCTTCCTAAAAAGGTGTTATAGATAAGCATAACTTATATAAATCTAGTATACACTTCTTTAAGGTTAGTTTAGTTAATATAAAGGTTAAAATAGGATTTATTAATATTCTAATTTAAGGACTTTTATAAAACCTAACGCTTAATCTTAGCAAGACTATAGTATTAACATTCTATTATCTTAGGGCCTTAAAGCTTAACTTCTAGGGCGTTAATACCTAAATAATAAAGGCTTATAGGTTCTAAATGCCCTTGACATAAATATTATAGTCTTATATTACCTTTTAAATCTAAATAAATATCTTTTAATAATATTCTACGCTTTTATTAGCGGTGTAGTAGTCGGTTTATATTAAAAGCTAATAGACTTCCTAGTTAGACATATTTAATAGTTTATTATCTATAATATTCTTCTACTTAATATAGAATAGAGTTATTCTTTTAAACTAGAAAATTATTATCCTAGTAATATGTATAAGCTTTATAGTGTAGGAGAATTAAGTAAACGATTTAATTATAAATCTATAGAAATTAGGTATACTATATACACAAAATACAGAGTAAAGGTTAATAGCAATACTAATAATAATTTATAACTGTTACCTAATTAGCTACTAGGTTAATATTACCACTTAATAATAGGTAATAAATAGGTAATAGAAATAAGTAGTAAGATATATATTAGTAAGAGTAAGTTATAAGATAATATCTAATATAATAGCGGTAGTTAGTTATATACCCCCCTAGATTTAATAGTATAGTTAAAGCTATAGATAATAAAAATAAAGGTAGAAACTATACTAAAATAGGAAATTTTAGATACAATTTAGGGGTAAGGTAATGTTTAAGAGTTTTTATTAAATAATATAGCAGCAATTTAATATTAAATAATATAGCAGCAATTTAATATTAAATAATATAGCAGCAATTTAATATTAAATAATATAGCAGCAATTTAATATTAA
>Ga0307507_10002180_pt1 | contig 41937 bp, 15 predicted proteins | sample 7_EM_MG_FD_207223 | JGI IMG/M metagenome (GOLD analysis project Ga0307507, IMG submission 207223) | Populus trichocarpa ectomycorrhiza microbial communities from riparian zone in the Pacific Northwest, United States - 7_EM | ecosystem: Host-associated > Plants > Roots > Unclassified | place... | reverse complement strand
GGAAGCTTAAAATAGATAGTTTCCTTAATATAGTTAAACAATAACTTTAAGACCTAGAAGAAATCCACCTAATACTAAATAAGTAAGGCTTATTAGCTACCCCTAAGGAAATTAACTAAAGACTAGAAAGGATCTAGGTAGTAATTAAAAATAGGCTAGAAGAGCACTGCCCAGTCTTAAAACTAGGCCCCTATATACAATATATATAGTCTATATAATACGCGGTTCTTATTACTAGCTAATAATGAGTAAGAAGGAAATATATAAGTAGCTATAACCCTAAAGATAAGAGATAATATAAAGATATAAGAAACTAGTTAAAGAATACCCTAAAAAAAAGAAGCAAAGAATAACTAGAGATGGTTTATAAATAAGTATACTTTTAACCTAAGCCTCCCCTATAATAAGGGCCTTTAGGCTATAGTAGAATGAGTAAAGAAAAAGATAGGGCGTGTTACGGAGTGAGTATAAGCGACGATAATATATAGCAAAGTAGATATTATTAAGCTACGTATATAAACTGTGTAATAAAGTTAAGACGTTGCGTAAGGAGAGAAGGTAAGGAAACGGGGAGAAAGGGTATATATTGTTAGTTTTATTACTTAGTTAACACATATACGGAGTAGAATAGGATTTAAGGAGCGGTCCTGGTAGAACTTAGTAGGATTTGGTAGACTTGGCAGAATATGGTAGAATGCGGCAGATTGCCGTTAGATTGCCGTAGATTGCCGGCAGATTGCTATCTCGCGGTCGGTCTCTTCTTACTGCGTTGGTGGAAACAGGTGGACGTGTGTAAGGTGTCACAGAGGTGTCCCGTAATAGTACCCCCCCTTTAAACTTAAGCTTTTGCGAGATAGGGCTGTAGTAGTTCTAGGTAGAGTTTGTGAAAGTCTTCTGCGGCTTGTATAAGTCCTATAAAGTTAATGGGTTTCTATAAGGGCTTAGTAAAGCCTCTCCATTTCATAAGGTACATATATTTACATTTCCATTTATTATACTTAATATTATTAACTCTTTTAATAAGGTGCTCATCCTTACTATCCACTTTAACTGGTAGGGGAGGGTCTTAGATCTGTCTAGGTAGGGCGTCTAATATAGGGGCGGTAGGGCAGAGGACTGACGTATAGAATATGGGGTGGATTTTAACTATATTAGGGAGCTTTAGTCAGTAGGCATAAGGAGAGACAACTTTTTCAACCTTATAAGGGCCGGCGTTCTTCTAGTTAAGTTTCTTAGTAGATTATTTTATATTTAGATTTCTTGCGTCTAGCTAGACAAAGTCACCAATTTAGTAAGCTAATGCTGGGGTTTAGTTCTTATTTGCTGCGGCTTTATAGACAGACTAGGCCTATATTATTTCGTCAGTAAGGAACTCTTATAGTTCTTCTATCTTATTTATAAATTCATTTGCTTCTATAACTTATAAGGCCTAATAAGCTAGGTAAGGAATATTACTAAAGGGTTTAAAACCCATTTGCGGGTACTAGCCGTAATTAGCTAGGAACAGGGAGACCTTTATGGTTTCTAAGACGGAGTTATTTACAGTAAACTCAGTAAATATAAGCCAGTCCATCTAGCCGTCCTGCAAATACAATATATATATCCGAATATACTGTTCTATTATAGCATTTACACATTCCGTTTAGCCATCCGTTTCTAGGTAATATACTATAGACAATAGTGCTTTAATGTAGAGTTGGGTAGTCAGTTCTTCCTAGAACGCTAAGACGAACTAGCGGCCTCTATTAAAAATAATCGTTTCGGGAAGTCCGTGGAGTTTCTATACGTAATCTAGGAATAGTTAAGCAACGGCAGGTGTTAACATATTAGGGCAGGCGATTAAGTATCTTATCTTGGATAGTCGGTCTATAACTACTATAATATTTATACACCCTTTACTTACGGGGAGATTAACAATAAAGTTAATTAAGATGTCCTTCTATCTTTAGTCTAGAATAGGCAGTGGCTTTAGAAAGCCGTTATACGTCTTATATAAAGCTTTGGCTCGTCGGTAGGTATGGCAGCTAGAGACGTACCTTTATATCATATTATGCATATTTGGCCAGTAGTACTCTTATTAGAGTAGTTCCAGGGTTTTTCCTTGGCCTAAGTGGCCGGCTACTAGTAGATTATATACGTGTTCGAGAAGCTTAAGCTTAAGTTTATTATAATTAGGGACAACTAGGCAGTTCCGGTAGTACAAGCGGTTTCCGCAGGCTTTATATTTACTTAGAGAAATCTTTTTAAAGCGTCTAACGCTATCTTAAATTAGCTTAAGCGTCTCTTAGATAAATTTATTATTTGGATATTCGTTAACTATAATCTGTTTAATAGTTCAATCGGTTATTTTAAGGACGTATACTATAAGATCTTTAGCAGAAGGTTTAAATAGTTTAGGGCGGAGTAGGGTCTAATTATAGTAGAAGCGCGCTTCTTCTTAAGCTAGTACATCTTATAAATGTTAGGTTAGGGCATTAGGCTTCTAGCCTTAAACGCCTGGGCGGTATATAATTAAGAATTGAAATTGGGATAGATATTTTAACCAGCGGGCTTAATAGTGGCTTAGCTGTTTTATAGTTGTAAAGTACTATAGGTTCTTATAATCGCTAAGAACTTTAATTAGGAATCCAGTTCCTTCCAGTTCTGGTCGCCATTGCTTAAAGTATCTAATAATAGCCAGTAATTCCTTGTCGTAGATCTCGTAATTATATTTAGCTGGGCTTAATCGTTTTAAGAAGTATGCTATAGAGTATAATACTCCTTCCTCGTTGTATTAAGACATAATGCCTCTAGTAATATAATTAAATAAGTCAGCTTCTATAACACTCATTTAGTCTAGATTAAAGTGTTAAAGTATAGGTGCAGTATTAAACATAACCTTTAGATAAGTAAAGGCCTTCTTATATTCCTTATTAAAGATAAAGGTTTTATCCTTTTGGGTTAAGGCTATAAGGGGTAAAACCAAGGCGGAGAAGTTATTAATAAACCTTTAGTAGAAGTTAGCGAAGCCTATAAAGGCCCTTACGTCCTTAACATTCTTAGGTTCTTGCTAGTTTATAATTACTTTAACTTTCTTAGGGTCCATTTATACGCCGTCTATAGAAATAATAAGTCCAAGGTATAGGACTTCCGTTTTAAAGAACTCGCATTTATCTATATCTAATTATAGGCCTGCTCTACGCAAGGCTTACAAAACCAGTTTAACATATTTTCGGTATTCAGCCAGATTATTACTGTATATTAAGATGTCGTTAATATAAGCAGTATAAAAGACGTCCGGGTATGGGCGCAGGGTGTTATTTATAAAGTGTTGGAATAAACTTGGGGCGTTTGCAAGGCCAAATGGCATTACCAAATATTTAAATAATCCGTATTAAATACGAAATGTAATAAGCTATTTATCTCCTTTTGCGATACGGAGACAGTTAAATACGTGGATAATATTAAGCTTTATATAGTAGCGAGCCTTACTTAATCGGTTTAGTGTCTCTTAGATTAACGGGATTAGGTATTGGGTTTTAATAGTAACAGCGTTAAGAGCTTGGTAGTCTATACAGAAGCATAGACCGCCGCTAGGTTTCTTAATAAAGATTACTAGTACGGCTATAGGTAAAGAACTTGCTCTAATAAATCCTTTATTCGGATATTTGTCTAAGTACTTCTATAGTACCTAAAGTTCGTTTTAAGACATTCTGTATAAGGGTCCAAATCTAGGATATTTTCCTTCTTCAACTACAATCTTATAATTATATAGACGGCGTTTCAGTAGCTTATTAGCTTCCTTTTATAAGAATACATCTAGATAATTATAGTATTCTACTAGTACTTTTGTGGCAGGGTTAGTGTGCTTCTTTAGTACTAAGGCCTTCTTACTATCGGCTATCGTAACAGCGAAGATCATATATTTAGGTTTCCTGGCGAGTTATACTAATAGGGTAGCTCCAATTATATGGATATCTAAGGTATTAAGCGAGCTTAGATTATCCTTAGTTTCTTATATGGTTTCTTATTTAGGTTCAGGTTTAGGTACGGAGTTGGTGTTAGATTTAGGTTTGGGTTCTTTAAGTATCCTTTTTATAGTAGAATACTAGTTCTTCTAGTACTTTTATATATTAAGCTTAGGCTTCTGCTTAGTTTAGGGCGGTACAGTATTTAGGATTAGTTTGTGTGGTTTAGTATAATTTTCGGGTTCTTAGTAAACATTAGTAGAAATCTTATATTAGTGGAATTCGGTGGAATTCTTAGGTTGGTGGAATTAGGTGGACTTTTTAGGTATAGGGTAGACGTTGGTGGAAATTTTAGACTAGTAGATCCTAGTAGATTTTTTAGACTTCAGTTTCGGGCTTAAACAGTAAGTTGTAAAGCACTTCTGCTTATAACAGGAGGCGGTAAATAGAAGCTTAAGGTTGTCCTAATTAATAGTTACCTTATATAGCTTTATCCAGGATTGTCTAAAGATTACTAGGTAACCTAGGGTAGTCATAAAGAGTTTAATTAATTCTTTATAGTTTAGGTATTGAAGTCTTAGGGCCGCTATGTAAGTAATATGGCCTAAGATAGTACGTTTACTATTAAATCCAAATATATTAATATACCGGTTAAGGGGTATTAGGGTAAACCTATTATCTTACGCGAAGATCTTATTAATAAACCCTATACCGCTAGCTCCTGTGTTAATTAGGACTTAAGTATTATCCTATTAACCTTTCTACTAAAGACGGTAGTTAACGGTTATACTATAATCCTAAGAGTCAGGTTTTGCAACATCTAATGTGTTTAATAAGATCCTATGACATAGCTGTCCTAGAGAGCGACTTAACTCCAGGATATACCTTTTGGTGGCGAGCGGGAAGGGGTTCCTATAGAACATCAATTGTAACTTCGTCCTTATAAGTAGTGCTTGCTAAATACAGGGCTAGAACCAGGCGAAAATTAGGGACGGTAACTAGAGGATTAGTATAGTAAACGGCTACTAGTACTAGCCGTTTGTAAATTCTTTTAAAAAGGGACAAAGCAGTAGCTAGAGATATAGGCGTTGCTTCCACACTTAAAACAGAGGCCATGTTTAATACGTTACTCTTGTTTAGCAGATCCTTTTAGGGCGTAGGAAAGGGTCCCAGTGTTAATATCTATAGCATCTAAGTCCTTATAGGTCTTAGGCGGTTAGGGGGCAGAGTATTAAGGTATATATTTTAGAGTAAGGCATAATAAGTCGTTATATAGGCCATTAATAACATTAGCGCAGGCAATAACGGTACCTAGCAGTTTAACTCCTATAAGAGATGCTTTTAGTTTAGGGTTTAGGGATTCTACTAGGCAATTAATTAAGGTGGGTTCGTTCTATCTAGTCTCTTTAGCGTAGCGGTAGAATTCAGCGAAGTATAATAGGAAGTTCTTAGAACCCTATATTATCTTATTTAGTTTCCTTTATAACATAGCGACTTAGTTAGGGTCGCCATAAGATGCCTCTAGTATAGTAACTAGTTCTTCTACTATACTTAGTTAGAATAGGTATATAGTATCCACGGCATCTCCTTTTAGGCGGCTTATAGCGTAACAAAGTTAACTATTGGGGGTAGGGTAGCAATTAATATTGCCGCTTAGCTTGTTCTAAAGTTAGTTAAGAAAAGAGCGTAGCTTACTCCTCTTACTAGAATAGGCGGGAGGATTAGTGAGGCATTTAGATAACCTTTTTTTAGGGGCATTAACTGGCGAATTTGGGGTTAAGGAGTTAGTTTTAGATATATTCTTCTTATCCGGTATTTATAAGTCGATGCTAGTAAAGACAGGTAGGGGCGACGGTATAGCAGATAGTGGGTTATAACAAATCTCTTTAACTTCTTTTCTTAGGGATTGGATTGTTTCGTAATATTAAGCTTCTTATTAGGCAAGAGTGTCCGTAAAAGCCTCTTAGAGACCTCTTATTTGTTTAGTAAATAGGGCGCGTAGGTTGTTTATAGATAAGGGGGTTTCTAGGTTATTCTATATATTGGTTAAGGCAGGACGGAGTATATAGTTTAACGTAATATAGTGTTACGGAGTAAGTATAAGCGACGATAATATATAGCAAAGTAGATATTATTAAGCTATGTACATAAACTGTGTAATAAAGTTAAGACGTTATATAAGGAGAGAAGGTAAGGAAACAGGGAGAAAGGGTATATATTGTTAGTTTTATTGCTTAGTTAATACGTGCACGGAGTAGAATAGGATTCGAGGAGCAGTCCTAGCAGAACTTGGCAGAATATAGCAGAATGCGGCAGATTGCTATCTCGCGGTCGGTCTCTTCTTGCTACGTTGGTAGAAATAGGTAGACGTGTGTAAGGTATTATAGAGGTGTTCTATAATAGGGCGCCTAGTAAAAGACCTATACCTACTACCCCTATAAAGAGTAGGGGAATTATAGGCCACTAATAATAATAATAAGAAGGTAAAAATCCTTATAGAAAGATTCTTTCCCTAATTAGCTCTAGTAGACCTTAGTAATATTATAGGTTAAATACTAGTAACTTACCTATAGGCTAATGGCAATATAATAATAGAGAAAATGGCCAGAACTATTAGCTACCTTTTAAATAATATAGTACTAGGACTAGATAGGATTCTAAATAAGGCCTTAAAGACCTATGGTCTACTTATAGCACTATAGCTTATAGATATAGTCAGAGCATACTTTATTATAGGCTACTACCCGTAATTTAGAAGATCTATAATAACGGTTATTCTATAAAAAGAAGGTAAAGCAAATTACTTAATCCTAGGAAGCTACCGCCCTATTACTTTAAAAAATACCCTTAGTAAGATCTTAGAAAGGGTAATAGTGGACTATATAGTAGATATGGCTAAGGAACACGCCTTACTACTATAAAGCTAAATAGGGGCAAGAAAGAACTGCTTAATACTATTAGCACTTACGCTACTACTACTACTATTAAATCTATATAGGCGATGCAAAGGGACTTTATAGTATTAATGCTTAGCCTAGATATTAGTAGTGCCTATAATAATATACCCTATAAGCGCCTCCTATATATCTTTAGGGCAAAGGGCTTCCTAAAATAGATTATATAATTTATTTAAGGGTTTATAGGCTAGAAAGAAATATTACTGGTTTTTAGTAAATACTAGAGCCCCCCTATTATAGTCGCAATAAAAATACTATAAGAATTACCCCTCTCGCCTGTACTCTTCCTCTTCTTTATAAATAACCTACTTAACTCCTTTAAGGAAGGGGCGACCTAGGGGATAGGCTTTATTAATAATATAAACCTAATTATATATAGACTAATAGCCATAGAGAATTACAGAATACTAAAAAAAAGCCTATAATACCTATATAGAATAGGTAAGACAATATAGAGTCTAATTCTTACTAGAGAAATACCAGCTAATCTATTTTATAAGAAAACGCAACTAATTTATAGATTTTTAGTATATAATTTACATCTAAGGCTTTAGGGATTAACTAGTTTAAGGTCTAAGGGTATTAGAAGTATAGGTAGATAGTAAGCTCTAGTTGTAACGGAACCTTATAGTAGTAACTACGGTAGGTCCTATTATTGGGCTAGGTGTATAGATATCAAAACTTAAGTTAACAACGTAACAACTGGTGGAGTGGTTGCCCAACAGATTAACTCCAATTATATTCTAAGATTTACTATAAAGAGAGAACTATCTAGGTAGGGACTATGGTCCTTTAAATACACAACTATACGCCTAAGAAATCCCTTTGCTACGTAAGGTACGTAAGGTATATAAGGTACATAAAACAGACCTTATAGATCTTACAGAGCTCACAGAGCTTATTACATAATTTAGCTACTATTCCTCGTTACATGGTTCTACTAGCTCTATCCTAGACCGTGCCTATATTAACCAACTAGCTTCTTCCAACTCTTCCCCAAGTAGTTGTAATATTATACTTAAGCTATCCGTAACACTATCTCCCTCCTCTTTATCTTCGTCCTTAAAGATTCCTAATATCTCCAAGTTGTCCACTAGGGGTGTAATGTCCGTCTAATCAATTTGGTTAACATCTTTACTTACTATACCTAAAGTATCTTCTTCTTTATCCCAACGACGTGCTTACACAGTTACTGTAATACTATTACTTAGTGAGATAATGCCATCTCCATATTCTTGTTGCGCGAAAGTAGGGTTAGTTTGTATTGCAATCACGACCCCTTCTGGTTAGCAACCCTCTTCTTGCTTAGAGTGCACTAAAGCAAACATTCAATCGTCCTGCGACGTTCGCTCTATCTCTAACGCTAAGTATGCGCGTCCTATAACTCTTAACAGCCTCTGAGTTCCCTAAGTAACTTATTATAGGGTCTCGTGTTTAATCTGCTGCTGCGAAGCTTAATGGTAAGCTTGCGAGTGCCTTAAGCGAGATTCGTCGTCTTTAAGATAAGGACTATGCTTGCGCTAAGCGGGTAAGAGACGAAGAGCGTCGTGCCCTTAAAGCCCGTGCCTCTGCTTATACTCGGCTGCTTCGTCTTAAAAAGGGTTATAAGAAGGTTCGTTCTAAAGAGTGGAAGCTTGTCCAACAGGGTTTGGCTAAGTTAGGTAACGAGAGGGTGGCGTCTCCGGAGAAGGAAACAATTCTAAGTAACATGGTAGTTGCTCCTCTTAGGTCCCCCTTAGGTAACTCGTTCTTTAGTAATTCTTCTTTATTAATATTGCCTAACCCGTTCTCTTCCGATACTCCTATACCTTTCTTATAAAGTTCTTTAGGCTTTTAAGTGGCTCCTAGGTAGTCTCAGTATAGCCTATCTACTTTACTTTATACTATATTTTATTATCTACGTCCTCGTAACTAATAATCTTCGAAACTTACCATTTATCCTTTTCTTTCCCTCTATACGTGTCCTGTTCGTAGACTAGTAGCTTAATATCTCCGTATACTAGTTCTAGCATTGCGATATGCTGTATAGGGTAGATTTTCATTTTGGCTAGTAGGTTTAGCTTATACGTAACCAATAAAATTCTCTTTATAATTTTAAAAGGTTCTAGTCTAATATAGTCCAATTTCTTACTTGGTCGTCAACTCTTAAAATTTTTATATAGTAGCCACACTTTATCTCCCTCCTTAAGATCTAGTCCCTTAGATCTCTTAGCATTATAGTACCTTTTCACTCGTTCTTGTACTAGTTTAGCTGTTTCCTTAAGGTTTATATAAAGATTCATTAACGTCTCTATTCTTTACTTAGCTGTACTACTTATCTTCTTTACTTAATATAGCAATAACGACGTTCTTGGCTCGTACCCGTAATTTACCTTAAATAGTAATGTTCCTATTCCTTCTTATGGTATTATATTATATATAAACTGTATAACTAGTAGTAACAATACCCAATTATTCTGCGCGTAATTAATATAATGTCTTAAATACTGTTCTAGTGTCTAGTTTAGTCTTTCCGTTTAACCGTCTATTTACGGGTAATATATAGTTAATATCGCTGCTTAAACCCCTTGTTCTGCTAAGAACACTTCCCAAAATGCTACTACAAATCTTAGATCTCTGTCCGATATAACCTTACTTATTGCTCCGTGTCTTATAAACACTTCTTTAATATAGATTCTAGCCATATCCTCTATAGATATTTCTTCTATATATACTATAAAGTAGCCCTACTTGGTTAACTTGTCTACTATTACTAAGATTACGTTATAATCTTATCCTGTAATAGGATCTCTTAACTTTAGCAACTTTATAATAAAGTCCTACGATATAACTTCCTATGGTCTCTCTGGTACCTTAACAGGTTATAGCCCTCCGTACGGCTTATACCTTGTTAGTTTATTTCTTTAGCAATCTAGATATTCCTTTATAACTTGTCTTGCTAGTCCCTAGATTCCTTAGATAATATACTCTTCTTAAAGTCTTAATACTAAGCCTATAGCTCCGTTGTGTTCTTATATTACTCCCTTATAAAATTCTTTTATAAACTCCTTTGTAATTGCCTTTGGAATATATATAGCTTCCTAATTTTTATATTACTCTAAGTCTGGATCCTCCGCCTATACGTCTTAGATCTTCTATATCCAATCACACTCTAGTAATTCGTGGATCTGGCCCTCTTATATTACTATAATTTTTAGATAATTGTACCTAATTAATCCATCTACGTCTTTTTACAACATAGCCCCTAACGGTTTTTTATTATTTTATAGTTTAGCTTTTCTACTTAGAGCGTCTGCTCGTGCGTTATCTGTACCCTTAGTATACTAAATCTCAAAATAGTATTCTGTAAGCATTTCCGCCTATTTAACCTGCCTTTAATTAAGTTTCTTTGTCGTTAGGAATCCTATAAGGTTCTTATGGTCTGTCTTAACTATAAACGGTTTCTCTATACCTTATAAGAATGCTCTCTATTCCTTTAATGCTGCAACTATACCTAGCAACTCCTTATTATAGATGTTATAGTTTAGTTCTAGTAGTGTCATTTTCCTACTATAGTATGCCACTGGATGCCATGTGTCCGAATGCTTTTATAGCAAATATGCTCCTAGTACAAAGTCTAATGCATCTATCTTAATAACTGTCTCTAACCTTGGTTGGTAGATTTTGAGGACTGGTTCCTAGGTAAACAACTCCTGAAGTTCCTTAAATAACTTCCTTTGCTCTATTCCCTATACCTACGGTTCCTCCTTTTTCATAAGTCTTATAAACGGCTTAATACTCTTTAACTATTGTACTATAAACCTCTTATAGTAGTTGCAAACCCCTAAAAACGACCTTAACTGCGTAATGTTCTCTGGTTCCTGCCAAGTCACTATGGCTTTGATTTTCTTCAGGTCTATACTAATTTTTCCTAGTTTAATGATAAATCCTATAAAATCGGTCTTCCTTATAAAGAACTCGCATTTCTTAATTGCTACTAGCATCTGTTCTTTTTATAGTCTCTTTAAACCCCATTTAACGTGTTCTCTATATTCTTCCTTACTTATTAAGTAGATAATAATATCGTTAAGGTATACTATAATAAACTTATCGAGGTGTTCTCCTAATATACTATTAATTTGCTTTTAGAACGTTACTAGTGCGTTTATAAGCCCAAATTGTATAACTAATAGTTTATATAGTCCTTCCTTTGACCTAAAAGCTACTTTCCATTTATTGCCTTCCTGAATTCTAATCTGATAGTACGCCCACCTTAGATCTATTTTTATAAATATTTGCACATTACCTATCCTATCTTAGATTTTGCTAATTAAGGGTAAAGGATACCTATCCTTCCTAGTAATACTATTTAACTATCTATAGTCTATACACATCCTAAGTTTTCCGTTCTTCTTTAGAATAAATAATACTAAATATCCTGCTAATAACTGCGATGGTCTAATATATCCCTTTTATAAGTTCTCCTAGACAAACTCCTTAAGTGCCACTAACTCGGTTTTAGTAAGCTTATAAATTAGAAAGAACTTTAGACTCGTTCCTAGTTCTAATTCTATCTTATAGTCCTATACTGTATACTCTAATAGCTTTTTACTTTCTGGTAACCATAACTTTTTACCATACTTGTGGTATCTTTTTGGTATATAACTTAAGCCTCACTTAGTCTCTTCGTATATCGCTCCAACTTAGTACTATACTAACTTAGTCTGTTATCGCATCTTATATCGTTAAGTATCTCTAATATTAACCTAACCTGTAACCCAATTAATCTTTAGATTATATTCCTGTAACTAAGGTATTCCTAATATTGCCTTATCTTATCCTAATAGTAGAATATTAAAGGATATCTTAACTAGTCTTCCTTTAATAGTTAACTAAATAGGTCCTATTTTAAGATTAATAATGCCTCCTCCATAGGCTATCTGATCTCCTAAAATCGTTATAAGTAGATATAGGTATTCCTTTTATCTGTGTGGTAACCCTATCCTTTCCACTGCTACTAGTAACACGTGGTTCCTTATTACTCTACTATCTATTAGCGCTTTAAACTGTTGATCTTGCCATTTAACTCGTAAGTTTAGGTGTCGTCCTTAAATTCCTTTAAGGGTCTAAGGCTCTACCACTGGTTCCCTCTGGTTCCGTAGGCCTCCCCTTTTCCCAACTATTAGCTGCTAGATCCTAACTATACTTAGTCCACTTTTAGCTAATACTTAGTTCGTTTCTTTTCCTCTACATACTATAGATAAGTATTCTTAGGGCACTCCTACTACTGTCGTCCGTCTAGGCATTCTTCCGTAAGGAATCTTCTTAGTTAAAGTATTAAGTCCCCTTAGCTCTGTACTTCTACCGGGTGCCATCTATATATATACTTAGCGTCTCTAAACCGCCTCTCTTCTAGTGCCTAATATATCCTTTTTAGATACTTCTGGTTCTTATCCTTAGGTGCTCTATGTATATTATACGTGTTATCCATACAAGCTATCTATAACAGTGTGTAATACGCTAGGTGACTTAGGTTAACTTTTAGTTTATCTTTAACCTATAGTTTAAACCTCTATCTAATTAATCTAACTATTAGTCTTTCTTCTGCGGGTACTAAGATTTATTACTCGCTTTTCTAGTCCCTAGATCCTTCTTCTAGGTTCCTTAACGTTATAATTAATACTCCTTTAATATAACTTATGCGTTTCTTAGTAATAGGTTAGTCTTAGACAACTTTTTCGTCCAGCCACATATAGAAATCTTCTTATTTATTGTTATGTCGTTGCCTATACCACTTTCCATACAACTGGTTTAGTATATATAGTTTGTCTATTAGAAAGTATCTTATTATTGCTGCGTTATAATATCCTTTAGTATGTCTTTCTTTAAACCTAGTTGGAATCCCTAAATCCTCTTCTTGTTCCAGTTCGTTTAACCACTTTACTCTAGGCGTCTCCGCCTTAGGCCTATTAGTAATTCTTTGTATGGATACTCTATCTCTAGTGCAACTAGATGTATTAGATCTCTAATCTAACTTCTGTTCTTACTATATAATAATTCTTACTCTAAACTCATCCATAGTTTCTTATTTTCTGCGTCTTGCAGCTAGATCCTTAAAGTTATTATGCTTCTTAATTGTTATATTAACTTTTCAACCTTTAGGTAGAATACCGTATTCTCCTAGAACTGCTATAGTCCTCATTTGTTCTTTAAAATCTTGGTTCCCTAATACTAACGTTTTTATTCATTCCCTAAACTCGTAGTTCTTAAACTTACGTCCTATACTTATTCGTATATCTTTAAACTAAGCCGTTCCTCTTTCCCATCGGTTTTCGTCTATTATAGGTTCTAGAGTGTATTTTATCTTGTCTTAAGAGTCTTAAGCGTCTCACATCTCTTCCTAAGAATCTTAAGCCTATGGCCTTTTACCTTTTATAAGTGGTAAGCTAGCACTAGCAGTTATCTGCTTGCTTAATTGTCTTTAGATATTACTCCTTCTGTCTTATAAAGCAATAGATGCTATATCTAATGGTGTTATAGTACCCATTACTAATCCTCGTTTTATAGTGGTTTTAGTCTCTACTTCTATTGCGTTATTAAGGTTTAAGTGCTCCCAGTTAGCCTCTTTTTCTTCCTTATTGCTATTAATTAATAAGTACTCCAACTCCATTGTTATTGTAGCTAATCTTTATCCGTATGTTACTGTAATATTTTAATCCAGCTTATAGAGTTGATTTTATTCTTTATCTAACTCTCTAGTTCCTTTAAGTCCTCTTAACTCTGGCTCTTATGGCTAATAGCTTACGCTATACTTGGCGTTCTTATAAACTTAGTATACGTTATTGTAACAAAACGCGAAGTGTTTAATTAAATATTCCTTAGTCCCGCGCAATACACTAGTATCTACGTTATTGTACTCTAATAACCTAGTGCCTTTTACCGTGTGGTTACTCTAACCACCTCTATAGTCTCTGGCGAAATAACCCTATTTTCCGTAATTTATATAAGCTCCATCTTTAAACCACTGATTTTGCTATAGAGTCCACCTAAACGTCTTCTACTTTTAAGATCCCTTATTTAGCCTCTACTCCTTAGTCCTATAATCACTAGATCCTTAACCTCTAGGTTTCTATAGTTTCTTATTCCATCTTTTAGATTCTTTAGTACCGCTTAGGTCTATTGGCTCTGCGCCATACTATGGTTTTTAACTCTGCGTTTATCATTGCGTACTCTGCGCCTTATACAACTATAAAACTCTATCCTAACCCTTCTTGGTCTGTTCCCTTTAGAAGATCTTATTATCGATCTTAATTGCTTAATTAATTAGTTCCCTTAAGGTGTCCGCATCTTCCATTAGAATAATTATGTCCTAGACTTTAGCCTTAAGTCCTTGTTTATACTGTGCCATAAGCGCCTTATTATTCCACTTGACCTATATAGCTAGCGTTTAAAACTGTGTTATATACTTAATTGCTAAAGTGCGTTGTACTAGGTTTTAAAGCTTTTGTTCTGCTATAGTTGTTACCTTTAAGTCTCTAAATATTTGCGTTAACTATTCCGCGAACCCATTCTAACTTATAAATATATACCGTATATCTTAGTTAGTAGTTATTATACCATTTATCTATATTTCTGTAAGATACGGTTTAAACTATTTAAGTGCTCTTCCTGTCAAGAATAGTTCTGCGTATGCTACTTAATCCACTAATATTACTAGCTTCGCTCCTTTTTATATAACTTTAAAGTGCATTTATATAAGAAATCCCTTAAGCTTCAACTTCTCTCCTAAGAATTATTCGATTAATAGTAACTTAACCTTTACTACTCCAATTCCATTAATACGTTCTTTAAGTATCCTATTATTATCTTATAAGTGATTAACTATTTCCTATAACTAACCTCGCGTAATTAACTATAAATCAGTATCTACTATACTAGTATCTCCGCTTAATCCTAAGGTCGTTACTGCCGTTAATGGCGTCGTGACTAGTGCTTTTGGTGGCATATTGTTCGACTTCTCTTATTAATACCATAACTAGGTAGTGAATGTGTAACGGAACCTTATAGCAGTAACTACGGTGGGTCTTATTATTGGGCTAGGTGTGTAGATATTAAAACTTAAGTTAACAATATAACAACTAGTGGAGTAGTTGCCTAACAGATTAACTCTAATTATATTCTAAGATTTACTATAAAGAGAGAACTATCTAGGTAGGGACTGTGGTCCTTTAAATACACAACCGTACGCCTAAGAAATCCCTTCGCTACGTGAGGTACGTAAGACAGACCTTATAGATCTTACAGAGCTCATAGAGCTCATCACGTGACTCGGCTACCATTCCTCGTCACATAGTTCCACCGGCTCCATCCTGGACCGTGCCTGTATTAACTAACTAGCTTCTTCTAACTCTTCCCCAAGTAGTCGTAACATCATACTTAAGCTGTCCGTAATACCAGTGGAGCGTATATATATTATAAGCGGCCTATAAGGGCTAAGTATAGTATACTATAATATCTAGGATCGTTAATTCTATATTGGGTCCATGCTTTTAAAGGTCACGCCTACTATATACAGTAGTTATCTGGCTAACTATAACGTATAGATCTAGTATTTGGGCCATAAGAGAAATAAAAAAAGGCCCTCCTAAATTACTTCTTAAACTACTCTAAAAGGTTTAAGCTGTCTATATTTAGAGTATAATAGGTAGGTATAAGCAAACGGCTATAGTACTACTTAAGAAAGAAGCTAATATCCCCCCTATAATTATATATTAAAGCTACTATAATATAAAGGGTATAAAAGGAGCGCAACTTTAATATTATAAAGTATATTAAGACACGCCTGAATAAACTATAGAGGGACCCTAGAGTGCCCCATAGGAGAGTAAACTAATAATCCTAAAGTAGGGAAGATATATTAGAGAAATAGGTAGAGAAATTAGAAAAAGAATAGTGCTGTACTAGGGCCTAGGCCTATATAGAGAAGGGAGAAAGACGCATAAAAGACTAGTAAAGATAATAATAAGAGAGAGAAAGGAGCTAAAGTAGAGTATAAAAGAGTACTAGGAAACCATCTACTATAATATAATACTGGTTAGACTAATACTAGAGAGGCGTATAGGAGTTAAAGGTATAAAGGCTAAGGCTGCGTTCGGTTGCAACTTCAGATTCAATCTGGAGGCTCCAGAATACAACCGATCTGGAGCTCAAATCTGATTCTGAGGTGGTTGTTCGGTAGATCTGACGACTTTCTGATCTGAAGCTCCTTCAGATCGGTAAGCGCGTCAAATTTGAAAGCTATACTGTATACGGTAGTTGAACTGAGGTTCTTGGCACCAGTTCAATCTGGAGCTCCCGCATACGCGCCAAAGTGACGACTTCTTATGATATGGCGCCTCCACCCACCCCAATCGCGACACTGCTGTCGCATCTGCAAGCCCTGTATGATGTTATTGGCTTGACCTTCGTGGTCGCAATGAGTCTGTTTCCAGGCGGCGTTCGTACTCAGCATACTGATATATGGAGAGGAACAAGGTGGACGACGGAGTTACTTTACGGCCATGAGGCACGGCTTATAAGCCTCACCCGTATAAGGCCTAAGGTGTTTAGGAAGCTTCTAAATTGGCTATAACTCTACAGCAGCTTAAAGGATTTAAAGCTTCTATTAGCGGCCAAGAAGCTAATAATATTCCTAATAATATTTAGCAATAATGCGTTATATAGATTACTGAGTAAGGTAACGCAGCACTTATCTGCAACAATCCATAAGTAAGTATTTACTTACTAGCTAAACTTCTAGTACTAATTAGCTACCCCGTAGAGCTGTGTATAAAGTCCTTCCTAGCCTTCTAAAATTGTATAAGAAAGTCGTTCGGCTTCCTAAGAACTGCACTCCAAATAAGGTTGCTAGTGACCCTAAATAATATCCTTTCTTTGCTAATTGTATTAGAGCTCTTAACGGTACTTATATACCTATTAATATAAGAGGTGGTAATATGTCGCAAGCTCTATGGCGTAAAAGAAAGGGAGGATTAATATAGAACGTTCTTATCCCATAGTTGGGCAACCGTTTCTTGCACTTTTCGTATATGCAAGCCCTTAAGCCAATCTAAAGGCTCTATACCGTATATAGCTTGGTGTTGAAGCCTTGGTCAGTGCGATTGCTCGGTGGTAGGGGTATAGGCGCCTCATCCGCGCTCGAATATTGCGGTGAGCAGCAGCGACGTGGCTAGGAAGCCTGTATAGAATATTTAGTAGTATAGTTAATCAAAAAGCTTTAATATTATTGCTGCCTATTTGATCAAACCCTCAGCAAGATATCGTCCTTATGCCGCCTAGAAAACGTCGTGCGTCTTCAGCTCCGAAGCCTCCTAAGGCCCTAAAAGCTTCAAAAGCTCCAAGGCCTATAAAGCCTCCAAAAGCACCTTAAGCATGGGAGTCTTATTCACAATCCTTTCAAGCAACGCAGTATACACACGATAGCTTGGCGGAAGTAGTTGTATAGCCTCCAGAGGCTTTGGTGGCTCCAGTACTTATACAGCAGGTGGCGGCGCTAAGTAAGGATATTCAAGAGGAGGCTCAGTCGAGTACCCAGGTAGAGGATATTGAGGACGAAGTAGGAGCTATTTTTAAGGCCCGCGGTGAGACTGCTAAGGATAAGGCAGATAAGGTAGATGAGGTAGATAAGGCTAAATTACCAGAGCTATTAGCTGAAGAAGTTGCAAGAATAGGCCTTCCTACTGTTCCTACTACGTGGGAGCCTATGGCTGCCGTTCCTGAACTAGATTTTAAAGTTGTCAACCTTCCTAAGGAGTTAATATTCGCCGCTCAGCGTACTGGTGAGCCTATTTGCGGCTTTAGCGCGAGCGCCGAATCTGTTGATCTTTCTGCTTAAAATGAGGATACTGAGCGCTCTGCTTACTGTATACTGGCAGATCAGATCGGTATGATGTCTAGTAGGTGTAAATCTGGATAGGACCTGCCAATTTGAGTGTTTCTACTATTCTTCAGCATTAGTGTATTTAAGAAGCTTGCTATTAACACGAACCTTTATACAGCCTCCTAAAACGCCGGCGGATATTACCAATCGGGACAACACGCTGGTAAACGATTATAGATATGGAAGGAGACCTCTACTGGCGAGTTAATGATTTAGGTAGGACTTATTATCTATATGGGCGTCTTTAAAGCTCCTTAGGTACGGGACTTTTAGGCAATAGATCTTAAATATCCTTAGCACCTAATTAGCTCATTTATGGGCCAAAAAAGATGGGAGCAACTTAAGCGCTTTTTTTATATATCACCGCCTCTACCAGAAGGCGTTAAACGCCAGATCTTTAAGAAAATTGAGCCGTTAACGACTTCTCTAGGTGAGGTATTTAGGAAGTACGTTATACCTAGATCTATAGTTAGCTTTAATAAGATAATGGTGAGGTTTACTAGATGATCTATGGCTATAATTAAATTGCCCGGTAAGCCAGTACCTAAAGGCTTTAAAATAATAAGTCTTTGTTAATACGGATATTGCTATAGTTTTATATTTACTTTACCTGGCTGCTTTTTTGGGCTTCCTTCTTAAACAGATTACCAAGATATCGTCCTTTTAAAGACCTCTAAGTGCGTCCTCTACCTTACCTAGCAGCTTCCTCTTTAGGCCCGTCGATTCTGCCTATTTTTAGATAACTACTTTATGAATATTCCGTTGCTCCAGGTGCTTTGACGACTCGGAATTGCTGCAGCTAGCACGGTTCGATCAAACTTAAAGGACTATCTAGAGGTGCATAAAAGGGCCGATAAAAGGAAGGCAAGGCTGCCGTTCAACTTTATTATAGGAATAGTTGTTGGCGCAGCTAATTCAGTGCTTTTAATTGTGTGGCAGGATAAGAATTTAGTACGGTTTTTAACGACAGCTCACTCATGCGGCAATGAGGATGTTAATGAAGTTAATTGGCGCCGGCCGCGAGCATATAGTTCCTTTCTTAAGAAGCTGGTAGCTAACGTTTAGGGCGATAATCTAATTAAGAAGTTAACGCTTCCTAGGCTCTCTATCGACTACAATAACTGGATAGGCAGTGTTAATATCCATAATCAACTTTAAAGCTACTATACTACCCAGATTACCACTGTGCGCACTTAGATGCCCTTATTCTTCTAGGCGCTTAATACGGCCATAATTAACGCCTATATTATTAGTAAGAAGATCTTCTAAATGTTAAGTAAGCCCTTCCTTTAAACCTATCGCCGCTTCCGTATACGATTGGCATGGAACCTTATTATTATGGGCAGTTAGCAGATGGGTATAAATAAGGAAGATACTAAGCGTCTTCTTCGTTTAATATTATTAAATCATAGGCAATATAAACCTGGTACTGGGCCTAGTTATAAAAATATTAAAACAAATTGAAAAAGCACCTACGTTATTGCCAAAACCCTACTACCTATGATTTAACGGTGTAAAACGCGAACTCACCGCTATATTAAGTGCTATACGAAGAAGCAAGGCTACAAGAGCTTACCAACGTGCTAGATGTGTAGATGGAAGTATGCGAGAAAGCTCATAGTAAAGACAAGGCGAATAGTATACGAATGCGAGGTTTATAGGCTTCCTCTATACCTGCGGTACTTTGATGACTTTCATTTAGTAGGCAACAATTAGGTGACTATTTTTAATCCTCTACTTCCTTACGCCTCTAATATTGAGACTCCAGAGCTAATTAAGCTTTTACTACAGCGTCTATCCTTAAGCCCTCCTCTACTGCCTTTAAACGCGCCTCTATACTAAATAATTGCTGATTGAACTGTTCTATTACCTATAGCATCTGATCCACCTTATTTGACGTATATAATATGTCCTCCCTTATAACCTTAAGCTGATCCTCTACTAGTTTATCCTTATCGATGTTAAGAACGCGTATAAAGCGTATAGGTGGGGAGGATTTGGGGGAGGACTCTAATAAAGGCTTTTCCTACATAATTAGCAGCTAGTTAATGGAGGAAGGAGAGAAACGTACGGCCATAACGTTATATATCACGGCTTCTTGCCCAACTTCCTCAAAAAAATATATTCAGTGTTTTTGTAGTGGTGGCCTCGGGCAGCATTTCGTCGGCATCGCAATATTAAGGTGTTTTGGTGGGGCTTGCTAATAAAATCACGCTAGCTAGGATGCCTGCAGCATGCTAACCCAAGCAGAAGCGCCCAAAGCGCCCAATACGAAAAGTGTCAAATGCCACACAAAGGGATAGCTATTAACTTCCAAATAAACTTTGTATACGTTCTGGCTAGTTAGGAGGGCTCTGCTCATAATAGTAGAGTTATTAATTTAGCCAAGGCTAAATAATTTAAGGCTTTAGCTAGTAGATACTATATTGCGGATGCTAGATACTCTAACACGCCTATAAATTTAACTCCCTACTATAGCATATGGTATTATCTTTAAGAATAAGCACAGGCAAATATAAGGCCACGGAACGCAAAGGAGCTCTTTAATCTTCACTATGTGGCGCTAAGGAATGTAATGGAGTGTACTATAGGTATCTTTAAGAAACGGTTTAGATACTTTAAAGCCAGTAGGAGCAATCTTCCTTTAAGTACGCAGGTGGATGTAGTGTACGCCTTAACTACAATTTACAACTTTATTAATTAAAATAATCCAGATAATCTAAAGAGCTTTCTAGTAGTAGAAGATAAGGAGATAGATAAGGGAGATATAAGGCTTATAGAGGTAGAAAGCAATATAGTTATAAACTAAAGATAAGATAAGATCATAAAGGTTATATAGGAGAGTTACTACCAGGCAATTAGCAGGCTAATTAATTAAGAATCTACCGTAGATTTGGTGGATTTACTATAGAAATTTATATAGTTTCCCTCTATATACTGCTCCTTTATTGCCTATATAGTAAGGCGTTAAAGAGTGACTTAAATCTTACCCAAATCTTACTCTCCTACGCGTCCTCCCTACTAGCTAAAATATTGTTAATTAAGCTCTGCTAAAGCTCTATAGCTCTAGCCGTTACAAGAAATAATCTAGCAGTAGATTTGGTCTTAAAAGCTTATAAAATAAATAGCTGCTCTATAGGATTTAGGTAACTAAACTCCTAGATAAAATCTGTGGAGACCTTCTCTTAAGGAGACTTCTGGGCGATTAACTCTCTAGTAGCTCTTATCTCTTTAGTTACCTTCTCTACCATCTCCTCTAAAGTATCTATAACTTATCGTTTTCCTTGGCGGTGCTTTATATTAGATTTAACCTCTCTAGCAGCCTGCTTAATAGCGCGCTTCTATATAGCTATTAAAGAAGGTTAACTAGGCGTCAAGGAGGAAGATCTAGGCGTAGCTAAAGGCGAGCTTAACTAACTGCGTTTAATAGAGTTTTAAGCTAATTCTAACTTAGAGCCCTCCCCTATATTATCCTTATTCTCTTCCTTACCTTCCTCCTTTATTAAATCTAACGCCTATAAGGCATCTGCTGTGAGAAGCTCGGGGTCTATACAGCTCTTAATTACTTTATTAATTGTCCTTATATAGTCGCCTGTCGCTAGAACTCTATTAAATAGTTGCTTAAGTAGATCTAGGAAGGTAGGCGGTGTATTATAATACTTTAAGGCGTTAGGATTAGCTTTAAAGTAGGTCTCTATAACTTTCTTATCTATAATAGGCATGCCCTTAACTTTATCCCATCCCTAGCCAGAGAGGCCGCAGAGCTCCTTCCACACCTTCTACTCCTTCTTATGGCTATTGTGCTTGCTTTTAAGTTGCTTTAAGGTAACTAGCTACTAAGTAACAGCCAGCGTATAATTAAGAGCAATCTTCTAGCCGTTAGATTTGTAAGAGCTATCTGCGCGATATCCTTTCTCAACAGCCTTAATAAGGCCTCTTAACATTGCCTCTTCTATCTCGCTTGTCTATCTTATACAGGCCTTCCTATGCCCTATAGGCCTCGCGGGCGTTGCGGGCGTCGCCGTGGCTCTACTATGGCTTGTACGGGAGGTTGACAGGGGTGTAGAAAACGTTAATCGAGAGGGCGTTGGTTAAGGAGGAGGCTCCATAGCTACACCAAAGTAGGGAGTTGTGATAGAGGCTTGGCGGCAGAGGGGGTTACTTAAATCGCTTACTAAAGTCAATCACGCATTGTACAAAGCCAAATCTAAAGCCAAATCTAAAGCCGAACCTAGAGCCCTACTGAACAATCGACTTAATTACAGATTCAACTGAGCCGCGGTAGTAGCCGCCACTAATTACAAAACGGGCGATACTAAAAGGCGCACAGATCGAACAGATTCTGATCTGAACTGAACTTGCAACCGAACGCAGCCTAACTTAGGCAAGAGAAACCTAAGCTATAGCATAGTTAACGCCATAGGGGGTAAACACCTAAGGGCTTTAAGAAGGCCTAATAAAGGCAGAAAATATAATAGTAATACTCTTAAGAATAGGAATAATAGGACTAAAAGATTGGCTCTACTAGGTAGGCGTCTTAGTAGGTAGCCTAAGATATAAATATGGCTGGCCGAGACAGACACTAAAACACGTAATACTGTTATGCCCCTTACGTACTAACTAAGAAGTAATGCTCTTAGTAGCTAGTATAGAGAACTATAATATACTGCTCTTAATATAAAAAGGCCTTAAGGCGGTTACTTAGTGGCTTATTAGCTAAAATGTACTAAACTAGTTCTGGGTTATAAGGGAAATAGTAATAGAAGGCAAAGGGGCGAGTAATAGGCGCCCCCTAATAACTCTATAGTAGTAGAGTAAAGTTTACAATACTAGCGCGTTTGTAGGCTTGTTATGGCAGCAGTAGTTCCTAAGGAGGTTAAAAAGTAAGGCAGTAGGGCACTATAGGTAACCTATAGGCGTTAAGTAGTCAAGTCCTAAAAGGTAGGGAGATAAATTACGAGGTTTTCTCTAATAGAGTTTTCTCCTTATATATAAATAAGGAGTAGTCCGCGTGGGCCCAATAGGGATCTAAATTGGACGTTAAGCAATGAATAATAATAATACTTAATAATACAAGATATAATAAATAACTAAAATAGTATAGTATTAAGTTAGAGTAATATATAAAGAGACTAATTAAGGCTTAAGTTATACAATAAAGAGATACTATAAGTATAACAAAAGGCTATAGAGCCTAGAAAGTAAAAAGCTAGTAAATTATATAGTATAAAACTATAGAATAGAGTTAGAACTAGGAATAAGTCTAAAGTTCTTTTTAATATATAAGCTAACTAAAGAGAAGTTAAGAACACTTAAGGAGTTTATTTAGGAAATTTTATAAAAGGGATATATCTAACTATTACAGTTATTAGCGGAATATTTAGTACTATTTATACCAAAGAAGAATAAGAAACTTAGGCTATATATTAACTATAAACAGTTAGATAGTATTACTAGGAAGGATAGATATCCTTTACGCTTAATTAGCGAAATCTAAAATAGAATTAGTAATGCGTAAATATTTATAAAGATAGTGTAAGGGATATTATTGTAGGTCACCTTGGGTTGCCCTTAGGACAACCCCCGGACACCCCTTGGATGGCCGTCGGTCACGTGCTGGAGGCACGTGCCTATAGTATATAGTCTCTATGATCCTTGAGGCCTTACCTCCTTAAGGATTTGTCTCTCTTACCAATCTATCTTGTTTTATAATTGTGTCCTTATAGCCCCCTGTCTATAAGTTCCCCTTATATTTGAATCCTTCCTACTCTTTTTAAAAGGGCAGCTGGCTTTAAGAACCAGATTGTTTATATTTTTATTTACACCTACTATCCTCCCTTGAAAATCTCGCGACGACCTAAATGGAAACTCCACAAATACCTTATAGAAAGCCGTCGCGCTAAGGTAGGAAGGTCCCTCCGATAGTGAGAGATTACGATAATATAAACCTCTGGGCAAGACGGCTGAATAAGCCCCAATACCTAGATGCGCTAGGAGCTTAAAGACTCTTATATACCTATAGTTACTAATAACGCGGAGGAAAACGCAGACACCCTCTATAATAGTTATAACGCTGCCGGAAAGTAACCGGAACCCCTCTAGCCCTACCTAGGCCAATTGGAAGATTAAGCGCTAGAAGTAACTCTAAGATCTTCCCCTAAGCTAGAAATGCTAGAGGAATATACTAATGCGTCTAATTAAGGATCCAACTGGAACCCTCCTAGAAGACCATTGGCCTATAATTGGCATAGTAGTGGCGCACAGACTGCTTATAAGCTAAGTGGGCCTACCCTTTTTAGTAATCTAACCTAAACACTAACTTAAAACCTAAGCCTTGTTAGAAAGCCTACACTAGTTACTAGTACTAATACTACTTCTATAGCCGGAGCTTCCTTAGGCCTGAGTTCGGAAAGTTAAAAGCCCCATACTGATATCCTTTAAGATGGATATTTGGAAGCTGTTGCAAGGCTCTTAGAAGCTATACGGGAGGAGGCTACTAGTAAATATATTAGAACCCTTTAAGGGTAAATCTAGATCTAGTAGGGATTAATTTAGGCTAAATAAACTCTTTTATAACCTGGCTAAGGCTAAGGGCTTTCTAGGGGCTACCTAGTATCTACCTAAGGAAGTATAGAAGACTTAGAGAGTTATCTATGCTATAAATAGAAAAAGGATATAGACCGATTAGCTAAGGCCTCTAATAGCCTAGAACTTTGTTATAGACCCAATGCCTAACAGCTAGATGATTGGGTTTATAAGGTAGACAACTTCTTTAAGATACTAATAATATAAGATAATACCAAAAAGCGTATACGCTAGATTATTAGCAAGATTAAAGACTAATTGCTAAACTAGATTGCACTTAATTAGCTTAATAAAGAGCAAATTACCTTATAGCCGCAGCTGTAAACCTTCCTAAAGAAGTGGACTTAAGATCCGCATGTTGTATAATATAATTATGCAGAACTATTCTGGAATGGGATATAGCTTAACCGCCACAATTTCCGCTAGTTTATAAACTTTGTGGAAATTTGTGCTTAACTAAGAGATTTAGAGCCCTTTAAAAATGAGGACGGTAGCGTCTATAAAAAGGAGAAGATTGGATTTATCTAGGCTAGAATTAAGCTAGCAATTTGTAATAAAATAAAGCGCGTAGGAGCCCTACCGCGGGTTACCGTATATGCGGATTTTGAACGAGTAGTTCTGAACGCTAAGGATGCGGTAAGGAACTAGACCTCTTCTAGTAGGAAGCTAGGGGGTTACCAGAAGCGTGGGCACTCTAGTAGCAACATAGGGCAGACCTAAACTTTAAAGAAGCCGTTCTTAAAGAGAAATTTGGAAGGGTTAAAGTTAGGGACCTTAAGTAATGGGAAAGACTCCTAGGGCTAACCTAACACCTATCTAGCACCCTTATAGGAATACTCTAAAAGGTTAAGAGAAAACTTCTTTGGAGGTAAACCTAATTGGAAAAATAAGCAGGGCAATAACTGTACTAATAATCTAAAAAAAAGAAAAGCCTTAGTTGCGGACCTCTCCCGGCTATAACTAGGGCAAGATATGGAAGAAGAAACTCTCTGTATTGCTATTAAGCTAGAAATGGTACTCCCTATAGGCGAGGTACGTTAGTTCCAAGCACTATATAATAGCGGCGCCGAAATCAATCTTATATAATATAATTTAGTAAAAGAGTATAAGCTTATCCTATTACTAAGGTGGCGGAAACCTATTATAGGGTTTCTAAATAAGCATTAGATTAAACTATATAGTGCCTATAAGCTTACAGTGTTAGTGGCCAATATGCACAACCGCACTAAGGTAGTCAGCCTATAACCCTTTTAGGCGGCTAACTTTAAAGGCTATAACCTTATTCTTAAATACCCTTAGCTTGCGGAAGTAGACCCTAAAATACGCTTTAAGACAGGAGCCTTTAAATAGTAGAATGATAAAGAATTGGAAGGGCGTATATTACTAGTAAGCTTAAAAGATATTCTAGAAGATATGGCTCTAGGTAAAATAGTATACGCTCTATACCTAAAGGAGTATTAGATTGAACCCCTATTCTATAGCAAGATAGGTATAGAGCCTAGTATAGGTAATAACCCCTCTATAATAGAGACCTAATGGGGAGCTGCCAGATAGGTTGCGGAGATACTATAGGGAGGCGGCGATCTTGAAGATCTTATAAGATACTTCTACCGCCACGGGTTACTCTGGCTTAAGTAATATATGGAGAATATACTACGGCACCTTAAATGCTGCGTTAAAGAGTTCCCTACTCTTTACTGGCTACCGCATGAAACGGTTTAACGTACGGTAGCAACTATGTACGAATAACTACTATAGCGCGCAACGCTACCTGTGAGCGTTTTAAGGGAGCTCCGGGACCTACCCAATAACAATATAGAGGACAAACGCGACCCTAATCTATTAAATATTTTATTAGGCCTAAGGGACTTACTAAGGGTATTCTTAGGTAGGCGAGCCAAAATTATAGCGCAGAACTTAGAATACGATTATGTAATTAATCTAGAAGAGGGTAAACAACCCCTAAACCTTTCTATTTATAACCTCTCTTGTAAAGAGCTTGAGATCCTGCGGAAATACCTTAATAGTATATAGGAAAAGGGATGGATCTGGCCCAGTAAGTTGCTAGTAGGCGCACCAATCCTCTTTGTTCTAAAACCGGATAGAACTATAAGGCTATGTGTAAACTATCGCGGTCTTAATAAAGTTATAATTAAGAACTGTTACTTACTACCACTAGTTAGTAAAATGCTAGATTAACTATCTAGGGCGAAGATCTTTATGAAGCTAGATCTATAAGACGCCTATTATAGGCTCTATATTAAAGAAGGGGATAAGTGGAAGACCGCTTTTAAGACCCAATATGGCTACTTTAAGTATATAGTAATGCCTTTTAGGCTAGCCAATACGCCTGTGATATTCTAATTGTATATTTATAGAGCCTTAGGGGGACTAGTTAACCGTATATATGTTATTTATTTAGATGACATCCTAATCTACTTAAAAGATAAGGATTAGTATAAGTAATATATCCGCTAAGTGCTAGAACGTTTGGATAATTAGGGCCTCTATGTTAAGGCGTTAAAGTGTACCTTTAATACTAAGCAGGTTAAGTTTCTGGGTTACATTATAACGCCTATAGGCGTAGTTATAGACCTAGTATAGGTATAAATGATCTAAGAGTGGCCGGAGCTAGAGAGCTACTAGAATGTTTAAGTGTTCCTAGGCTTTGCTAATTTTTATAGGCGCTTTATCTATAACTACTCAGACATCGCCTAATACCTATCTAACTATATTGTGGAAGCTTCCTAAGACCTGGCCTAAGGAGTAAAAAGCTTAAAGGCGGGAAGGAAGAAAACTAAGAAGGGACTAATTAAATGGTATAAACCATGGTTATAGCCTAAAAAGGTTTAGGATGCCTTCTAGGAACTATAAGTAAAGTTTACAGAAGCTCTATTACTACGGTATTTTAACCTAGATTAGCCATTAATAATAATTACTAATGTATTGAATTTCGCCCTTGCTAGTATTCTACTACAATCTAATAGGGATCTGGACGCTACCTAGCTCTACTAGAGACTAGTAGCATTTTATAGTAGAAAATTCTAGGGGCCTAAAGTTAGGTATTATACCCACGATAAGGAACTGCTAGCTATAGTTAACTGCTTTAAATAGTGGCGACATTACCTTAAGCACGCAAGCTATACCACTTGTATACTCTTAGATTATTACAATCTACACTACTTTATGACTATAAAGGAGCTTATACCTTAACAAGCTAGATAGGTAGAGGAGCTTATGCGATTTAATTTTAAGATTGAATATAAGCTAGGGGAGAATAACCCTACTAATAGACTGTTATGATGGCCAAACTATGCCAAAGGCTTTAAAACGGGAGAAGGAAAATAGATAATAGACATCTTACTCCCTATATTGCAGAATAAGCTTTGGGTGTGGGATGCTTAAGTACCTATAGCTCTATACACTAAGTCTTAGGCGGTGCAAACCCTATTAGCTTCTACTAACGTTCTAGCTAGTACCTGGTTCGTGGCCAATAAGGGTCCGAATATACCTAGATAGGATGTCCCTAATATAACTTCGGAACCTGGCAATATGCTACCTCTAATTGCTAAACTATCCCCTTAAGCTAAAAGTAAAGCTATAGAGCAATTAGAACTTAGAGCCCTATAATAACTAAAGGACTTTAACCTTATAGCGGCCTTCCTAACGCACGCGCATTAAAGAGTTGCAAGATCTATGGTACCATTAAGTCTTATACTTAGAGCAGTATGAGACGAAATAGCTTTTACTTAGGAACTATCTAAAAGGTTAACGGATTTTATCTATAAGGTGCAATAGAGGGACGCTTCCTATACCATCTTTAATATGAAAGTAGACCGGAAATGTAATGGAAAGAAAGCTATAAGGCGCTAAAATTGGGAACTAGACCCAATGGGCCTACTGTGTAGAAATAGTAAGGTTTAGGTGCCACATAAAGCAAATCTATGATAGAAGATCCTTATAAGGAATCACGATGATCCTCTAGGCGGCTACTATGGTTAAGCTAAGATAGTGGAATTACTTTAGCGTAAATACTATTAGCTAAAGCTTAAGCAGAAAGCAAAGGAGTACATTAGCCATTGTAAGAAGTGTTAAGTATACAAGATCCATAGGCATAAGCTATAGGGTCTACTTAAATTAGTTCCCCCTACCAGTAAGCCATAGCAACATTATGCTATAGACTTTATTACGGATCTCCCGCCATCTAAAGATAGCTAAGGATGAACATATGATTTGGTCCTCGTACTTATTAATAGGTTTTTAAAGTATGTTTAATACCTTCCCGTTAATAAGACAATTAACGCATAAGCGCTTGCTAGCCTAATTAAGGAGAAATGCTTTCTTAAAGTAGACCAGCCGTACTCTATTATTACTAACAGGGGCAGTGTCTTTATAAGCCAGTACTGGTCGGATCTATGCTTTTATTTAAAGATAGACTACTGTTATAGTACAGCTTTCTATCTATAAACGGATAGGTAAATAGAACGTTAGAACTAGGAACTGGAGTCTTACCTATAAATGTATTTTAACTACTAGCAAGATAACTAGTGCGAGCTACTTCTGTACGCAGAGTATACTTATAATTTAAAGCAACATGCATTATATAAGTATATACCAATCCAGATTGCCTATGGCGTCTAACTATTTGGGTTTAATAGTGTACCTAGTAATTACTGGCTAAGGCTGTATGATTAATTATAGGATCCTACCAGGAAGTTAAAGAACATCTACTAGAGAGTATAAGGATACCTCCAGGAATAAAAGAAGTAATAGAAGTATATAAAGCAGAGCCTATAAGATGCCCAAGAGTAGTAGAGACTTTGGTATAACTGCAAACACCAGGACAAGTATTTTAGAGTAGGCGATGAGGTTTTATTATGTTTAACAAATATTAAGACCTGTTAACTATTAAAGAAGCTTGATATAAGATACCTAGGTCCCTTTTAAGTTAAGGAATAAATTAGTAAGCTAGCCTACTGTTTCTAGCTACCCCCATCTATGGCCTATATATATTTAGTGTTTTATGTAAACCTACTAGAGCTATGGTATAGACCACTACCAGAAAAGAACTTCTGTCTAGGCCCAATTGAATACCCTAAGGTAGTGGGCGAGCGGTATAAGGTTAAAGCTATACTATACTATAAGTCTGTTAAGAATAAGCTTTAATATAAAGTCAAATAGCTAGGCTGGCCTGTTAAGGACTCTATATGGGAACCAGAGGATTATCTTAAATATTGCGAAGATATTTTAAAAGAATATTAGGACTAAGGTCCACAATCTATAAATCGCAGAAAGCGCTCTAATACTATGGTGTTATTGTTAGATAATCTGTATTCTCTAAGGCGTGTGACATGTGCACGAGTCACGTGTATGGGGCATGTGTATTGTAAATCTCTTTAGAGGCCTAGGGGCCCTAGGTTAACATTATTGACATTAATTAATGATTAAGTCAAGATTATTAATCAATTAACCCATTGCATTAATGAACCCCTCTATTTGAACTTCGTGACAGTTATGAGCCCGGTCTGCTGACTTAAGAAGCTATTTAGCTATTACTTAATTGTTTAAAGAAATTCTACCTTATTATTAGACTCTGATACCTTATTGTTAGGACGCAGACTCTGACAGAAATCCTACCTTAAGTGTTACAGGACGATTCTGACACGAACCTTCTACGACCTTCTATGAGATTCCACGAGATTCTATGAGATTCCACGAGAAATCCTATTTTAATCGTTATAGGACGACCCTGATGATAAGGACGATCCTGATGACAAAAATACTATCTCAAATCCTCCTTTGCCTATTAGTTAAAATGACTCCACTAATATCGAGTTCGTCAACCATGATTATCCTCAATAAGCTAGAAGACTGGGAATAATGGCTATGGCAACTCTAAGCCGTTATAGATTAGCAAATTTGGGCCTATGTTGACCTAGCCATAGAAGCACCTTAAGAAGGTCTACTTAAAAAACCACCTTATTTAAAGGTTATAGATTTTAACGAGAATGCAACCTTATATGCATAGCTCTTGATAAATCAATAGAGAGCGTATGAGAACAGCAGACGATACTATGATTAGGATATGAAGTATTTCCTAAGATAGGAAGATTATCTTTGATAGATCCGCACCTAGATTATGTCTATAGTATTAACTTAGAAGAAGCTACTGCTTGACCCTTCCTTGACTGTTAAAGAATGGCTATTCCGGCTGAAAGAGAATACAGAACCTACCTTGTTGTTTATTAGGAAGAAGGTATAACACTAGTACACAGAAGCCCTTAAGGGGTTTAAATACTTGTCAAAATTGAATTAGTGGTTAGATTAATGGGAATATGCAATAGCCCTAGGAGAGAAGTATAAGATCCCTTAAATGTCCGATAGTATCTGGCTTTAAGATTTGGCAGAAGTTATTTAACCTTTCAGCGATGCCTACTGTATGAAGTATACTACTGAGTTAAATAACCTGCAGAAGTCAAGATCTTTTGAATACTGTAGAGTAGTAAAGGAGCTGTAAGAAGGATTTAGAAGACCCTTAGAGCAAGCCAATGCTACTATGAGAGGGAGTACCTTTAACACAGACTTTATAGAGCAAGCTATTAAGGATCACTCTGATACTACTAAAGGTTTATAAAGAGGAAAGGCCTTGGCACGCACTAGCCGCTTGAAGAGAGCTGGGTCACTGGTTAAGGAGACGTCCTAAAAGAAGCTAATACCTGAGTGCTTAGTGTGTGAAAGAAGAGGACACTCTATTTGGGACTGTTAGTGTTTATTTGAAGATAAGAGACCTGTAGGAGTTATAATTGGAGATACTTGTATTGAAAAGGCACTAAGGAAGGTAGAATAGAATAAGGATCTTGCTGATCTAGTTGCCAAAATTAGACTTAAAGAATAAGAAGATGAAGCTTAATAACAATAGGACAAGAGTTAGGAGATAGTTAAGAAGAGTAAGGGAATCCTATGTCTTAAGGAAGTTGCCTTTTGTATGGACTTTAATATGAATTTAGTGTTGTTCCGTCTACTTTGAAAACGAGGGTACTACTAGGATAATAAAGGATGACACAATTCTATGCTAAATGGAAGAACGTTATGGACAATAGACTATTGAAATATGTCTGACTAGGGAGTCTATTAGCGTTTAATACAAGCCGACTGCTACGCCGCTAATAGAAGCGTAGAGTATTGTCAAGAGATATTTGTCTAGATGTGATGTATGACTATGGTATCTGCGTCTAGGTTATCTAGGACCTATGAGGTCTTATGAAGGTTCTTAGAACGGAATATTAATAAACCCTATCTCGACCTCCTAACTGGACTGACCTTAAGGAAGCGTTAAGGGGTTATATTTGAGCCTTCGGCGCCATATACTTAAGCTTAGAACGGTACCGCTGAACGCTTAAGGGGTGTAATTATTGAAAAAGCACGTAATGGGGTAGTAGATCCTTAGCTTAATGAGACCTACCTATAAAAGCTACTGTATTGGCGAGTACGACCTATGGTGATTACCGCAAAATTTGACCTAGAGACGACATAAAAAGATATAGATAACGCGATTGTCTATTACGATCTTAATAAAGTTGTTTGTTGATGATATTGTCTTCTGCTACTGAAAGACAGATAAGAAGAAAGCTTAAGAAGCAATTAAGGAGCTGAGTAAGGAATACCAGATGAGTACCCTTGGTGAGCTAAAATAGTTCCTAGGAATTTATATACTATGTGATTGTAGCCAGAGGCTCCTGTAGCTATCCTAGGAAGCCTATATTAAGAAGATAGTTAACTAGTATGAGATAGATCTTATAGGGCGTCTTTTGGACACTCCTATAGTAGAATCTGAACTCCTCCCTACTGATTACTGATTGATCTGTCTAACGCGTCCGTCCCTTAATATAGACCTACTAGTCCATTCTATATCCCTACTAAGAGAAGCAGCTTCTACGATGCTATGTTAGAGTATTCCAGTACCTGTATGGTATGAGGAGCAGAGCAATCTACTATGGAGGAGATAAGGAAGGAATAAATGGTAGAGGGAGAGACAAAGGAATACGCGACAAAGGTTGAGACGACGGAAGAGATGGTAGAGGACTGATCGCATGGAGAGTAAATAAGCAGGATATGGTGACTACGTCGAGTATAGAAGCCGAGTTGTTAGCCCTATTTTAGACAGTGAAAGAAGCTATCTTTACTAGCAGTATATTTAAAGCAACTGAACGAGCCCTTGATTATTAAATGCGATAATACGTAGACGCTCCAACTGATTATGGAAGATATGGCAAAGCTGATCACGAAGCTCTAACATGTTGATATCTATCGACACTGGCTACGTCAGGACAATGAGACGAGTATGATTTCAATGGACAGCGACGAAGAAGATGATCGCTGATGGACTTATAAAGGCCCTGCCCAAGCAGAGGTTTTAAAGCTTTGTTAATATGATTGGAATGGTGGATATCAAGGAGCGGCTGGATAAGGAGAAGTAACTGGAGGACCTAAGGGAGAAAGTTAGGGTGAGAAGGAAGGATTTAGATAAGATTATAGTTTAATTAACGCATTGATGGGCACGAGAAGGTGGTTAGCTTTAACCTTAAAGAGCTTAAAGCTAAGGGGGTGTGTTAGATAATCTATATTCTCTAAGGCGTGTGATATGTGCATAAGTCACGTGCATAGGGCATATGTATTATAAATCTCTTTAGAGGCCTAGGGGCCCTAGGTCAATATTATCGACATTAATTAATAATTAAGTCAAGATTATTAATCAATTAACCCATTGCATTAATGAACCCCTCTATTTGAACTTTGTGACAGTTATTACAACCTATAAAGAAAGCTTGTGGTAGACTGTAAAAGGCCCCAAAGAGTAAATAGGTTAAATTGGATATAGAACAGACAGGCTCTGGAAACTATAAGGATTAGGGCTACGGCCTAAGGCAGAACAGGTCCTTAGCCTTTTTATATATATAGCATAGAGTTAATAGGGCATTTTGCTAGAATTGCATTCCTATTTATTAATCTATATTAGGAATATTGTTCCTAGGGCTTCTAAGCCCTTCCTAAAAGCCCTCTGAGGCCTTTCTAAGTACCTAATTAAGGTTCTTAATTGCTACTATATATAAGAATAAATCCCAAATGCCTAATCTAAAAAGCCACTATGCCTTATCCTTAGGAGTAGGGTTAGTATCCATTGGGCCACTAAGTAATGGCTAATAAGAATGGGATCCAGACCCCTTAGTAGGGGTATGAGTAGGCATAAAAACAGGGGTAGGATAATAAGGTGTAGCTAAAGCAGAGATCCTTAAACGCTTAACACTAATATTAGGTCCAAACCAATACCAATAAAGCTCTTGCGGCGTCAGCTTATAGTTAATAAAGATACGCTTAAGCCTAGAATAAACAGAGACGTTGGCTGGCTAGTATAGTCTGGAACCACCAAGACCTTGCTATAGCAACTATTAGTTACCTATCTATTAGGTACCTGAAGGGTAACCTACCTAATACTATATTATATTATACTCTTTTAAAACTTAATGTGTATACGCAAATTTCTTTTTATGGTAGACGGCAACCTTCTTCTTATTACCCCTATCCCTTACCCTATCCTTAGTATACTAACCTTGCTCTTGCATAAGGCGTTGCTGGCTGGCTTGCTAGGAATTATAGGCAGTATAGATGGCTATAGCATAGTCTTAAATTTAATTAAGTCATTTAGCGTTTATACTGGAATAAAAAAGAGCCTGGGCGATATAGTAGTTAAAGACATTAAAGAAATGTTGCCACTTAGGCCTAGGCTATTAAAGCTTAAAGTTAGTAATAGAAATTTATTAAGAATAGAAAAACTTACCTTAATATAACTGCCGCTCTTAGTATGCATGTATTAATTATAAGGACTAAAGGTATTAGATCTAATATAGTGCGTCTTATTATAAGCCTCTAGAATCCTTTTATTAGACTTCTGGTCTTTTAAGGACATATAGGCAAAATCATTTAGGTAGGACTAGTACTAGTTGCGGGTTAGCGGAGGTTGAGGTTCTATATATAGCGGTAGGGCTAGAATACGCTAAGGAATTAGCTTAGAAGAGTAGTTAATAGAAGAATAAAGAGGCATACTAAAATAATAATGGAAAAGAAGAAAATCTTAATAATATATTAAAGATACGTCTAAAATTGGACGAAGGTTAATAATGGGAAGTAAAGTGTTAAGGAAAAGGAACAGCTTAATAAGCAAGGTGTCCTTATACTTTACCGTCCAATACCCTTTTGGTGAATAGCCGCAACCTTGCCAATATAACTCCGTTATAATAGCGTTATTTAGAAGGAAGGAAACACGCGTATAAGTTATTTAACTATTACTTCCTTATAAAAACTAATCACGCGGCTGGGGAAGGCAATTAAGACATTAATTAAAGATGTATATAGGTTAAATTATACCTAAATGATACTATAATATTAAAAGAATAATGTTATAAACGTTCTTAACAGTCGTATAATAGCTATAGGCGCTATTGCAAAGTGTCTCCTGTTTGCTAGGCAGTAAAGCTATGCTAATTATATAGTATAGGACCACTAGATTTAAAACCATATACACCAAATCTTAAGAGACAAGTCTCTTTAATTAACTAATTAATTACCTAACTGTATATAGCAGCCTAAGGGCAAATGAGGGAGCAATGCGTTAGTGACGTAGGGGATTAGGAGAAAGGATTATAGATTATATCTTAATAGTTAAAGACGACGGTGAGCTAAGGCCCTATATGTTAAATCCCATACTAAAAGGTTCTATGGAACTATATTAGGAATACTAAATTGCCTATAACACTTGTGATTAATTGCAGACCGGCATAAAGGCTTAGAAGTAGAGTTATATGAAAATCCTTAGGTCAGCCTAGGTAGTCACCGGTATACTTCTAGTAGGCTTCTAATAGGTCTCTTAGCAATCCTCATATCTTTTCTCTAGTTATGTTTTTCCTTATTAAGGTTTTTAGGAGTTTAAAGTAGGGGTTAGATAGATAGATAATATATAGCGGCATGCCAACATCTCTCTGAACCCCTTCCGGGACGAGCCCTTATAATCTCTCTTTACTGCAAGGTAATAGCGATTGGGGGCCGACCGCAAGAAAGGGGGGGGCAATGTAAGGGATATTATTGTAGGTCACCTTGGGTTGCCCTTAGGACAACCCCCGGACACCCCTTGGATGGCCGTCAGTTATGTGCCGGAGGCACGTGCCCGTAGTATATAGTCTCCACGATCCTTGAGGCTTTACCTCCTTAAGGATTTGTCTCTCTTACTAATCTATCTTGTTCCATAATTGTGTCCTTATAGCCCCCTGTCTACAAGTTCCCCTTATAGATAGATCTAAGATAGGCGTACTATTAGATTAAAATTAAGGAAGGTAATAAATAAAAAGTAGCCTTTAGGTTAAAGGAAGAACTATATAAACTATTAGTTATATAATTTAGGCTTATAAACGCACTAGTAACGTTCTAAAAGTAAATTAATAGCGTATTAGGAGAACACCTTAATAAATTTATTATAGTATATTTTAATAATAATATTATCTACTTAATAAGTAAGGAAGAATATAGAGAATATATTAAATAGGGTTTAAAGAGATTATAAGAGGAATAGTTGTGTTATGGAACGGGGGCAGTAACTACAGAATATATATATTTAAGGAGTCTATAAGACGTTACGCGGTCGATTATAAAGGTCGAGGGTATAAGGAAGTGATATAACGTATTTGGTAAGCAAGCTAGCCACGCAAGCACTGGGCCACCCAACCCCGCTACTAAGGGCGAATATTGTAAATTGCTCAACTACGAACAAATATATTTGGTGTAGCTATTTACTAGCTAGTTATTTAACGTCTAGGGAACGTGCGCGCTGTATGTTCTGTCAATTGGCACATGCTGCACTTACGTAGTGCTCGTTGCGGTCGCTTAGCCACTGCCTTTACTACCCCCTCTACTACCTTTCCCTAGGCAGCTTACGCATAAGAAGCCCCTTCTACTCCTAATAGAATACCCCCTTTATCTATATACGTGCGCTATGTTGCTCTCTTTCTTTTCTAGCGCTAGTTTTCTATATATAGCTTCTCATTCTCGCTTGTAAGCAGTATAGTACTTAATATTGCTATTTTACACCCCTTAACAAGCTGGCTAAGGGCTTATTCTATTAGACTTAGTAGGCTATATATACGCTGCTTAAGATAACCCCTTATTAGGGCTGTCTACTATTATAGCTTGGTAATATTATAGGGTGTTTTAGCTACCTAAGATATATTTAATGGCGGATAATATTAAAGTAACGGTATCTAATATCTAGTGCGCAGTAGTAATAGTATACGATCTAAATTATACGGAACTAGGCTAGTAGCTGCAAATCCTACCTATATATTATTTTAATGCAATACTATTTACCTAGCCTGTCTATAGAGGGGTAGGAATTTATATTTATTAATATAGTTAACACCGCGGCTTATAATTTATTTAATAAGCCGCCTATATAATTACTTAAGGATTAAGAAACAGCCTATATCTAATAGCTATAGTAAATATAATAAATACACTAGTATATAAAGGACGACTATTTAATAATCTAGGCAGAACCAATTAAATTTAGGCAATATGTAGCTATTATAACTATCTAGCACTAGCAGCTAATACATGCTAATAGTGTAATTCTTTATATGCTTATAGAATAGATTTAGCTAGGTTAGGCTAATCTTATTTATTATCTAGCTATTATTGCTAATACTAATTAACTAGTTATATGGTATAATATTATCCTTATACTAGGCAGCCTAGTATATTACTACCTTAAAGATAATAAGTAGCGGAATTATAACCCCTAAGGTATTAATAGCTTTAATAATTATAACCTATTTTTAATTGCCTAGCTATATTATTCTAGGTTAGCCAGCATAGTTGGTTCTAGTAATAACTTTTATAGTTATAATAACACCTACCTAGAAGTCAGTTTTATTAAAACTCTAGGTGTCCGCATTAAGAATTCTATATTTAATCTTTATGTCTTATATACGTTTAAACCAGCCCTAAATAAGTATAGGGTCCTCATATTTAGCACGCTAATAGTTATAGTTATAATTATATTTAAATTGCAGGTCGTTATAGCGCTTAATAAAATTATATACCCATTTCTTACTAATAGGTTAAAGAATAGCTGGTTTAGCATACTAGGCAGCTAGAAGGCTAGCTATCTACTGTACGGTAGCAACCCTAGGTGATATATTAATCCATTAACAGAATCTATTATTTAAGAGTCTCTTCTTATACTGGTATAAGGCGGCAATTTAGAGCGATAGAACCGCGTTTTGGTTTATAGCCATTCTTAAAATATTGGTAAAAATCGCCAAGCCGCACGACGCGCATCGCCCCCTCTATTAAAACAATATACCCCCTTATAGCCCCACCAATATAGCTCTATATTTTACAAATTAAGGCTTATTTATATAATTTTGGGCTATTTTGGCGAAGTTATAGGGGGTGCTTATTTCTAGGAATGGAGGAGTCGGATTAGTCAGCGTAGAGCCTTAATTTAAGTTTTACAGCCACCCCCTATACCCCTACTAATACAGCTCTATATTTAATAAATAAAGACTTATTTTATAGCCCTAGAATAGAGCTATAAAATGAGCCTCTATATATATAAATTGAATTAATATTGGTGGAAATTATATAGGGTAATATGTTGCTGCGGTTTGGCGATTTTTTTCAGCTAGGCTGGTATCAGATAGATAATATAGGCTTAGCTGATAGGTAGAGATATAGAATTAAATAAGTAATCTATTTTATTTAAGGTGGCTCTAAGAGCCCTAATATACATAAGAAAATAACCCTAGTTCGACCTTTGGTGTCCGTAGTTATTTAGAGTCTAATACCTTAGTAGTAAAGCTACCTCCGTGGCCAATATACCCCCTTAGATCTAACGTAGAGCGGCAGAGCTGGATTACTGGATTAGGCAGTCAGAATAGACGAGCTGGTGGTAAGCTTTTGCTATAATTTGATTATTAATTTATTAGATGTCTAATATTGCGGAGTCCTACTACTTTAATAAATTTTTAATAATTTTGCTTTGAGAGAGCTTTAGTTAGTCTATCTATAGTTATTTTACTTGTAGGTACCTATTATATGATAAAGCTTCCGTTTTAGACCTCTTGGCAAAGCCAGAATTAATAGATATCTATATATTAGAGTTTTATAGATACTGTAGGAGTCTCTTTTATTATAATCTGTACTAACTGCTAATTGTCACAATTAATAATAACGTCCTGTTCTGGATTGAATCTAATGGCTTTAAATATCTAAACTATATGCTTGACCTTCCTACTAATGTATAAGAGAGCTAGGAGTTCTGCCTTTGTAGTAAACTTAGTGACTGCCTTTTATTTAGTTGCCTGCTATGCTATAGGCCCATTAAATAAGCTTATTAAGAAGCCCTATAAGCTCTAATGTGTTAGAGTATTGTTAGTAAAACTGGTATTAGAAGCAGCTTTTAGAACCTGGTTTATTTTATATAGCGTAACAATAGAGCACTTAAGAGCGAGGTATTTGGTATTATAAAGATAGGTAAGTAATCTGTTAATTTCTGCAACATTGGGAAAATATTGTCCCTTGTAAATGACCTCAGCTGCTAGAAGTTGGCGTTATTGGCGGGCTATTGGGGGCATTAACTAACTCGATAAACCAGCCTATGTTAAGTTTATTTGACACGCAAACTGCGCGCAGCCTGCGCGCAACCTATGTATTTAGTAATTACAATTATATTTAGAGCCATCTACCTCTTTTATACTAATAGTATATTTTAAATAAATAAAGGCTACTTTAAATCTATTTATAAGGCTAGTAAAATAAATTATATTATTTTAGATAATTTAATATAATATGGTAATGGTTCTCTTCTACCTATCTACCTACTAACTTATTTACCTGCCTGCCTACCTATTTGCCTACCTGCCTACCTATCTACCTACTTACCTGCCCTACCTACCTGCCTACCTACCTACTTACCTACCTACCTACCTACCTACCTACTTACCTACCTACCTACCTACCTATCTACCTACCTACCTGCCTACCTATCTATCTGCCTACCTATCTACCTATATTAGTATCTGATTTAATTCGGGGGAGGGGTTGGCCCGATAAAGGCTCTAATTGATTTAGATCGTTCTCTATGGCCGTTCGCTAGCTATATATTTGAATGGTGGTCGCCTAAGGTGCCTCCCTAGGAGGCCTTGATTCGATTCGGTAATGGGCTGATATTAAATTCGATCGATCGATTAATTGAATCGTTCATGGTATTCGCTGGCTGGTTGTTTGAAAGGTCGTCGTCTAGTTCTGGTAACGGTTGTCTGGCTCTAGGACGGTTATCTGGTTCTGGTGACGGTTGTCTAGTTCTGGCGACGGTCCTCTGGTTCTAGTGACGGTCCTCTGCTGGCTGCCGTTCCAGTGCCTCCTAAGGTAGGGAGGATGTAAGGAAGGGTAAAAAATAAGGTGGCTATAAAGGGGGTAACTTGGCAGAGGCATGTGTAGGCTATTGGAATATAGTTAGCGGGGACTTATCTTAGTTGACTTATCCGCTTTGCTAAGGAATTTGAGGAGGCGGCTACCCCCCTGCTCCCGCCTGAGCTATAGGAACTTGTAAGCCAATTAGACGGTCGCTCTAACTTATAGGTACTTATTAGCTAATAGAATGCCACGCTACCCTCTACTACCCCTACCACCCTAAAAATTCCTCAGCGCAGCGTCTGAGAGATTATAGGCGCGCGTTTGGTGTAAACTGGGTCCTTTTTTCAATATATGTTAATTTTAAATAACTCTAGCGGCGTAAATATACTAGCTATAGTCTTAGTGCGTAATGCATTTAAATTGTAATCTCTTCTTTTATTTAATTATAATAATTATAACTAGCTAACTACCGTATTAGGGGGCGAGATACAGCCTTAAAGTTTAAAGACATATTTTTGAAACTGGTCCCTTTCTACCGGTCGCATTAAAACAATAGCCATACTCCACTACTACTACTCCGTTTCCTTCCAAATTTATAGAGGCGCCTCTTCTATCCTATAATAACCGGCTTGCCCGGTTAAACTATACCTATACTACTGTTGTGTCGTGTTCTGGCAGGCGACGTGGTCGTAGTGATGCCTTTAGGGTGCTGAGCTTTGAGCAGAGCGTTAAGCAGAGCGTCAAGTAGAGTGTCGAGCAGAGCTTCGATAGAACTTCAAGTGGAGCTTTAATAGAGCTTTAAGTAGAGCGTTGTGTAGAGCTTTAAGCAGAGCTTTGATGGAGCTTTAATGGAGCTTCGAGCAGAGTTTTGATAGAGCTTTAAGTAGAGCTTTAATAGAACTTCGAGCAGAGCCTTGTGCAGAGCTTTGTGCAGAGCTTTGAGCAGAGCTTTGTGCAGAGCTTCGTGCAGAGCTTTAGCAGAGCTTTGTGCAGAGCTTCGTACAGAGCTTTGTGCGGAGCCACATGCAGGCGTGTAGACGTGTAGATATGCAGATGTGTAGATGTGTAGACGCTCGTACGGGCGATCAATTGCAGAGACTTTTGTAGAGATGATTGTATAGGCAATTGTTTGGACGTTTGTATGGGCGTTCATATAGGCGATTAATTGATTAATTAATTGCATGGATGTTTGTATGGGCGTTTATACTAGCGTTCGTGCAGACAATTGTAGTCTTAGTATATAGAAGTTGTATTTAGGCTTGTTTTTAAAGGCCTTATAAATGGCTTTATATAGGCGCTTGTGTAGGCGTTCGCGTAGGCATTCGTGTAGGTGTTCGTATAGGCGTTTATGTAGGCGTTTGTGTAGGCGTTTGTGTAGGCGTTCGTATAGACGTTTGTAGAGACGTTTGTAGAGATATTAGGGGCATAATTAGGCTCTATTGCGGATGGATTCTATAGAGTGAGAGGAGGGCTTTTAAATGGAGGTATTGGCGAGCTGAGTAGTGGTGTATTAGGGGGCGATATACCGCGTTAAAGGCGATATAACCGTTATCTACTAGGTAGGTGGCCTGCCTTTACAAATCGCGCCTATAATCTCTCAGACGCTTCGCAGAGGAATTGGGGTGGTAGGGGTGGCAGGGTGTAGCGCGGCGTTCTATTGGCTAATAAGTACCCATGAGTTGGAGCGACCGTTTGATTAGCTTATAAGTTCCTGTGGCACGGGCGGGGGCAGGGGGTAGCCGCCTCCTCAAATTCCTCGGCGAAGCGGATGAGTCAACTGAGATAAGTGGGGACCCGATGCAGAGCTTCGTGTAGAGCCTCCGTACGCAGAGCTTCGCGCAGAGCCTCGTGCAGAGCCTCTGTACGTAGAGCTTCGTGTAGAGCTTCGTGCAGAGCCTCGCGCAGAGCCTCTGTCGCAGAGCTTCGTGCAGAGCTTCGTGTAGAGCCTCGTGCAGAGCTTCGCGCAGAGCTTCGTGTAGAGCCTCGTGCAGAGCCTCCGAGTGATAAGACTATATAAGACTATATAAGATTATATAAAATTGTTTTGATCCTAATATATATTATAAGC
>Ga0307507_10002179_pt1 | contig 41962 bp, 6 predicted proteins | sample 7_EM_MG_FD_207223 | JGI IMG/M metagenome (GOLD analysis project Ga0307507, IMG submission 207223) | Populus trichocarpa ectomycorrhiza microbial communities from riparian zone in the Pacific Northwest, United States - 7_EM | ecosystem: Host-associated > Plants > Roots > Unclassified | place... | reverse complement strand
GTTCCTTTATTATCCTCTTATTTATATATAAAAGCGTCTTCTACCTTATATAGTCGCTTATTACGTCCACTACATATAAGTAATCTCCGTTGCGTTTTTTTATAATAGTAAATCTGTCCTAATTAGATATAGGTTGATGCCTTTTATGACTTGTTTAATTTAACCAATACAACTCTAGGCATCTCTAGTTCCTTAGACGCACTATATTAGATAAGCAATAAAGGTAATATCTAATGCCTATGGAGTTCTCTAACTCCTATATATTAGGAAAATGTTTATACCTCCTAATAGTATTAATAGGTTCCTAACAGCTCCTATTAGGGCTATTAGGAGCTTTAGGAGACACTTATACTTAGCTTTCTATTAGGAACCTATTAGGAGGTCGCCTAGACTATACGGACTATAAGGACTATATGGAATATACGGACCTCTAGGACCTTTAGGACTATTAGAACAATTAGGACAATTATAACAATTAGGACCATTAGGACCATTAGGACAATTAGGACAATAATTTAAAAATTAAATTTAAAAATAAGATATATTAATGCTCTTATATTTATAGCTAGCTAATAAATATAAAAACTAGTTTAATTTTAGACCCTATTCTATATATAGGATACTTTAAGGAATTTAAATAATCTAAGCCTATTCCGCCTGTCTTACCTATCCTATCTATCCTACCTATTTAACCGTCCTACCTATTTATGCCTACCTGTCTATACCTACCTGTTATGCCTACTTATCTATACCTACCTATCTATATCTATAATTTAGGGGAAAAGTCGGCCTAATTAAAGGCTCTGCTTAATTTAATTACAATTAATTATATTAATTTAAATTGTTCTCTATAGGCGTTTGCTAGCTATATATTTAAACAATAGTTATCTAGGGTGCCTCTCTAAAAGGCCCTAATTTAATTTAATTTGGTAATAGGGTAATATTAAGACTCTAGTTCAATTCAATTAATTAATTAAATTAATCGTGGTATTCGCTGGCTGGTTGTTTAAACGATTATCGTCTGGCTTTGGCGACGGTTATATAGTTCTGGTAATAGCCCTTTTCTACCCATCTACCTACCTACCTACCTACCTACCTACCTACCTACCTACCTACCTACCTGCCTACCTATTTATCTGCTTGCCTGCCTGCCTGCCTACGTTAATATCTAGTTTGATTTAGGGGAGGAGTCGGCCTAATTAAATGCTCTAATTAATTTGAATTGCTCTCTATAGCCGTTTGCTGGCTATATATTTAAACAGCAGTTATATAGGGTGCATCCCTAGGAGGCCTTAATTTAATTTGGTAATGGGCCAATATTAAAGCTCTGGTTTACCATATTTGATCGCTTAACGCACGGTGTCACTTGGCGCACAATCACCCCGCCCACACCAAATTTTTAACAATATATTAACTCCATCAATATAAATCCGATTAAGGCCGCGATTACAAATTTAAAATCCTTAGATCTTATAAAGAAAGGTAAAATTCAAAAGATCGCGATGAAATATGGCGTTTATCAATTAACACTGTTAAAGAGGTGGAGGGGCAAGCAGGCACCCATGCAGAGAAGTATAAGGATATATAACTGCTCAACGATTAACAAGAGAAAACTCTTATAGAGTATATTAACGGCCTACACCAACGGTAGCCACCCCCTACGCACTAGATAATACGCAATTTTGCAAAAAAAATCTATGGAAAGATGCCTGGATAACAGTAGCTATATCACTTCCTTAAGCAGTACTTAGATAAGCTAGTCTTAAAGTTCTATTTTAGTATAGACCATAAGCATTGTAGGGCAGATTTAGCGCTTAAATATAGCTTATATTTTAAGTTATTAAAAAGGAAGCTTAAGAAATATAAGATATAGTTATCATTAATATATAATATAGATGAGGAGGGCTTTCTTATTAGAGTACTATTAAAGATAAGAAAGATCTTCTTAAAACGGCGCTATAAAGAAACAAACCGTAAGCAGATGCTACAGGACGGCAATCGCAAGTGGATTACGTTAATTGTATATATATGTGCTAACGGAACTGCTTTAGCCCTAGCGCTTATTTACTAAGCCATTAGTAGCAAAGTATAGAATACTTAGCTATAGGATTACAACCCTAGTAAGCAGTGCTACTTCTTCTCCTTATTATTAAGCAGGTGGACGAATAATAATCTTAGTTATAAATAGCTAATAGAGGTATTTAATCGTTAAATAAGAGGTGCTGCTTAACAACAGTATAGGCTTTTAATCCTTAACGGGTATAGGTCTTACGTTAATATAAAGTTTACTAACTACTATAATAAGAATAAGACCCTCCTAGCAATATACCCATCTTATTTAACCTATACACTGCAGCCATTAGATGTTGGTATATTTAAACCTTTGGCAACAGCTTATAATAATAAGTTGTTAACATTTCTTAAGGAATATTAAGCCCTATTAAGGATTACTAAGAGAGACTTCTTCTATATATTCTGGGCAGCCTAGCAGAAGTCTATAACAAAAAAGAATATTAAGAAGGCCTTTAAAAAGACTGGTTTATACCCCTTTAACCCCTAAGTAGTATTAACCAGGTTTATAAAGGTAGAGGAAGAAAGACCTTTAAGCAGCAAGTCGTTAACTTCTATATTAAAGGCTGAGGACTAGCGTAAAATTCAAGTACTACTTAAAGAGGTAGTAGTTAATACTTACTTAACGCATACCTAGAAGCTAAGTAATATGGTATATACACTTATAACCAAGAACAAACTCTTATAATTTAAGAATAAGGGCCTTAAGAAGGCCTTAATTAATAAATAGAAGAAGAGGCAGCGATAGAAACCTCTAATACTTAATCTCCCAGCATTAGCCGACGGTGGTACTATATTTTATAGCCCTAATAAAGTAATACAAGCCCGTAAGCGGTAGAAGCAAAAGGAGGAGGTATCTAAGGCTCTGCGGAAGTCTAAAGATAAGAAAAAGAAGCGTAAGGCTAAGGAGAAGGTAGAGAAAGCTTAATAGGTAGAGGAATGTAAGAGAATTAGGGCTTATAGAAGGTAAAGTAGTAGGAGCAGGCTTAAAAATAGGATATTAAGAAGCAAAAGCAATTTACAAAGGAGGCTAATAAGCAACTCCAGGAGGACTTTAAGGTGGCAGTAATTGCTAAAATACTAATCCAATAGCCTATAGAGGAGATCGTATATAGGGTCAAGGATGATAGGGGTATTAAAGAGGTGGGGGCACCACTAGTGCGCAATCGCAGAGGTTGGGCAATTAAGGCCCCTAAGCGATATTTAGATTAATCTAAGTCCTATAGATTGTAGAGCAATATCAATTGTCTATTACTCTCGAATATTATATATATAGAGCTGTTGTATGATGTTCTACAGCCTCAAGTTTTAAAAATGAGAATTATAATAATCGTGCGCTAAGTAACACCGTGCGTTAAGCGATCAAATACGGTAATTTGATCAATTAATTAATTAAATTGTTTGTGGTGTTTGCTGGCTAGTTATTTGAACGGTTATTATCTGGTTCTGGTAACAGTTATTATCTAATTCTGGCAGCAGTTGTCTGGTTCTAGTAACGGTTGTCTAGTTCTAGCAATGGTCCTCTACTGGCTGCCGTTCTAGTGCCTCCTAAGGTAGGGAGGATATAAGGAAGGGTAAAAAATAAGGTGGCTATAAAGGGAGTAGCTTGGCGGAGGCACGTGTAGGGCTATTGGGAATATAGCGGGGACCCGATAGTAATGTGTGTTATGCGGAGCTTCGTGTAGAGCCTCCGTACGCAGAGCTTCTCGCAGAGCCTCGTGCAGAGCCTCGTGCAGAGCCTTTGTACGTAGAGCTTCATATAGAGCCTCGTGCAAAGCTTCGTGCAGAGCCTCGTGTAGAGCTTCGTGCAGAGCTTCGTATAGAGCTTCGTGCAGAGCCCCGTGTAGAGCTTCGTGCAGAGCCTTGTGCAAACTTCGTGTAGGGCTTTGTGCAGAGCTTCGTGCGGAGCTTCGTGTGGAGCTTCGTGTGGGGCTTCGTGTAGAGCTTCGTGCAGAGCCCCAGTAGTATTGCTTAAGGGGTGTGCATAGGGTGTTGCTTTGGGGGGGTATCCTGCCAGGAACCTAACAGGACAATCAGGAAATACTAGTTTCCTATTAGGACGATTAGGAAATATTAGTTTCCTATCAAGAGCCTATTAGGACAACTAGGATAATTAGGAAGTTTAGGACGTTTAGGATAATTAAGGAAAATCAAAATCCTGTCAGGAGCCTATTAGGACGATTAGGACTATTAGGAGGCCTCTAAGATCTTAGCACCCCAACAAAATGCTAATATAGGACTTAAAGATATTCTACTTAACTTAATATTAGCTTTATAGAACCTCTTTAGATAGTAAGATTTTAAAAACCACTACTATTAATTCCTCTTTATAGTAGATAACTACTACACCTTACCTAAGCCTCCTATATGTAATCCTTATAGATATATTTTAGAATTAACGTCCCCTAACTCCTAATTAAAATTAATAATAATATCTTATAATTAATAAATAAGCGAATAAACGAGCGATTAAATAAATATACCCCTTCCTAACTCCTAGGGCGATTATCTATAGAGCACATCCGCGCCATATTCTGCCTAGCAGCCTAGATAATAACCCTTTATAGTAATCCTTATCTCCTCTTTATAGACTAGTTACCCCTAGAAAGGGCCTAGTAACTAAAGCCTAGGTATAAAAGATACCTAGTATATATATATATATATATATATATATATGTCACGATAACGATATATTATATGCAAACGCTAGATAAACAAGCATTAGATTTATTAAATTAATAGCTATATACGGCTGTTATAAAGGCTTAAAAGGATTGCTAGAGAGCTTAATAAGAATGTAGCTGCGGGCGAATCTATATAGAGGCAATTAGGGCGGATAAACTAGCTGCCGAGCGATATTAAATAAGGAAGAAAACAAATAAACAAAGAAGGAATCCCATGATGCTAGCTACGCGTATAGCGTAGCGCATATAACGGGCAGTCCTATAATAGTACTCCCCCTCTAGGGAGACAGATCTGGTAAGGTAGAGCTAGCTTAAAAAAGAAGAGAAGAGAAGAAAGGAGGAGAAAGAAAGAAACTAGTGGGTAGCAGTATAGTACTAGCAACAGGTTGGGAGGTAGCAGTATAATGCTAGCGATAGGTCTAGATATAGCAGTATAGTGCTAGTAACGTGGCTGGGTAGCAGTATAGTGCAAGCAACGTGTCTGGGTAATAGTATAATGCAAGTAATGGGTCTGGAATAGTAGTATAATATAAGCAATAGGTTTGGAGTAGTAGTATAATATAAGTAACAGGTCTAGAGTAGTAGTATAATATAAGCAATAGGTCTGGAGTAGTAGTATAATATAAGCAACAGGTTTGGAGTAGCAGTATAATATAAGCAATAGGTCTGGAGTAGTAGTATAATATAAGCAACAGGTTTGGAGTAGCAGTATAATGCAAGCAATAGGTCTAGAGTAGTAGTATAATATAAGCAACAGGTCTGGAGTAGTAGTATAATGCAAGCGATAGGTCTGGAGGTAGTAGTATATTACTAATAACTAGTGTCTAGTTTAGAGAGAAGAAAGGGAAAGATCTAGTCTAGATATATTAAAGACTCTATATAGAGAGTCCGCGATAGCTTTGCGCTATTATTGACATTTAGTAGGTCTGGACTGGCGGTATAGTAATATAGTACTATTGCTAGGGTTTAGAGGGGTGGCAGTATAGTGCTAGTAACTAAGTTAAGCAGTAGCAGTATGGTGCCAGCGATAGGTCTAGGGGTAGTAGTATAAGGGGTCGTTTGGTTGCAATCTGACTTTAGTTCAGAAACTCTTTAATCTGTGCACCTTTTAGTGTCAACTAGTTAGTAATTAGTGGCGTCTACTTCTAAGGCTCGGTTGAATCTGAAATTGAATTAATTGTTTGGTAAGGCTCCAGATAAGGCTCCAGATAAGGCTTAGAATTTTGACTTTGCACAATACGTGATTAATTTTAGTAAGTGACCAAATAAGCACCTCTCCCACTAGGCCTCTATTGCGACTTTTTGTTATAGTGTTGCAATGGAGTTCCCTACTCCTACTGCTACTTAATTGACGCCCTCCACTTAATTAATGTTTTCTACACCTTCCTCTACCTCCCGTAGGAGCCGAAGTAGAGCTATAACGACGCCCGCAACGCTCGCGACACCCACAAGCTTAAGGAAGTCGCGTACGAAATGGATAATTGAAATGGAGGAGGCGATGTTAGAAGGCCTTGTTAAGGCCGTTTGGAAAGGATATTGCGTAGATAGCTCTTATAAAGCTAAGGGTTAGAAGCTTGCTCTTAACCATACACTAGCTATTACTAATTAGGCAGTTAACCTAAAGCACGTTAAAAGTAAGTACGATAGCCACAAGAAGGATTAGAAGACGTAAAAGGAGCTCTACGCCCTCTCTAGCTGGGGGTGGGATAAAGCTAAAGGCGTGCCCGTTGCTAGTGAGGAAGTTATGGATATATACTTTAATGCCAATCCTAAAGCTGTAAAGTTTTGTAATACGCTACCTGCCTTCCTAAATATACTATAGGAGCTATTTAAGGGAGTTTTGGCGATAGGGAGTAATGCGAGGTCGATTAATAAGGTAATTAAAAGCTGTATAGACCTGGAGCTTCTCGCAACCGCGGCCTTACAGGCGATAGATTTAATAGATAAGGAAGGTAAGGAGGAAGATAAAAAGGACTTTAAGTTAGGATTAGCTCGTAACTCTATTAAACATAGTTAGTTAAGCTTACCTTCTATTAAGCGCTTAAATACTCCTTTAATAGTAGGATCTTCCTCCTTAACGCCAAGTTGAGCTTCCTTATTGGCAATAAGGAAGCGGGCTATTAAATAAGCTACTAGAGAGGCTGAATCTAATTTAAAGCGCTAGCAAACGCGGCGAGTAATGGATTCTCTAGAAGAGATAGTAGAACAGATTACTAAGGAGATAAGAGCTACTAGACAGTTAATCGCCTAGAAGTCTCCTTAAGAGAAGGCCTCTATAGAGTTTATTAAGGAGTTTAGTTACTTAGATCTGGCAGAGCAGCTAGTTGTCCTATAGGCTTTTAAGACTAAATTAACTGCTAGATTGTTTCTTATAACGGCTGAAGTTACAGAGCTTTAGTGAAGCTTAATTAACGATATTCTAACTAACAGGAAGGACGATTAGGAAGGTAGGATTTAATTAAGATCTAGGCGAGATTTGGGCTAGAATTTGGGTAATATCTAAGCAAGATTTGGGTGAGATTTTGATTATTCTTTAACGTCTTACTATATATGCAATTAAGGAGCAATATATAGAGGGAAAGTACGTAGATTTCTATAGTAAATACACCAAATCTACCGTAGATTCTTAATTAATTGGCCTGCCAATTACCTGGCAGTAACTCTTCTATATAAGTCGCGCGATCTTATCGCGTCTTTGGTTTATGCCTATATTGCTTCCTTCTTTTGTAAGCCTTGCGTCTTCCTTATCTATATCCTTATCTATATCCTCATTCTCCCCTTCTTAAAAGCTATCTAGATTGTTTGGATTATACATATTAATAAAGTTATAGACGGCCGTTAAAGTATATACTACCTTAATCTGCGTCCTTAAAGGTAAATTGCGCCTGCTAGCTTTAAAGAACCTAAAATAATGCTTAAAAACACCTATAGTACGCTCCACTATATTCCTTAATGCTGTATGTTGAAGATTAAAAAGCTTCTTAGAGTTCTAAGGCCTTATATTTACTTGTGCCTGTTTACAAAGATGATGTTGTACACCGCGGTAGGGAGTTAGTGTTATAGGTATATTAGAGTACCTAGCATCTACGACGTAGTATTTACTAGGTAAGGCTTTAAATCCTTTAACTTTAGCCGAGTTAATTACTTTGCTATTATGAGCAGTACCCTCCCACCTAGCTAAGACGTACATAAAGTTCATCTGGAAGTTAATAGCTATAAGTATATTCTGCGTTAATCCTCCCTTTCTACCGCGCCACGGAGCCTGCTTTGTATACCCACCCTTAATAGAAATAGGAAGATAAGTACCGTTAAGAGCTCCAATATAATTAGCAAAAAAAAGGATATTGTTTAGGATCCTCAGCAATCTCTTCTAGGGTAACGTTTTTAGGAAGTTAAATAACTTCCTTATATAATTTTAGAAGGCTAGGAAGAACTTTATATACGGCTCTATAAGGCAGTAAATTAATATAAGAAGTTCAGCTAGTTGCTAAATACTTACTGGTGGATTGTTACTAATGAGTGCTACATTACTTTACTTAGTAACTTATACGACGCATTATTACTAAATATTATTAGGAATATTACGAGCTTCTCAGCCGCTAATAGAAGCTTTGTATTCTTAAGGCCACCGTGCTCCTGCAGCCAATTAAGGAGCTTATTAAACATATCTGGCCTCATCTAGGTAACACTTAGAAGTTATGCCTTATGGCTATAGAGCAATTGCGCCGTCCACGTCGTGCCTCGCTATATATTAGTATGCTAAGTACGGACGCCCTACGGAAGGAGTATTATTGCGATTATGAAAGTTAGAATAAGGGCGTTATAAAATACATGCAGTTGCAACTGCAGTGTCGCGATTGGGGTGGGCAGAGACGCTATATTATAAGGAGTCGTCAATCGGGCGCGTATACAAAGCTTTAGATTTAATCTGGAGTTTAAAATGAGGAGCTTTGAGCTCTAGATTTGAACTGACGCTAAGACCTTAGTTTAGATTCTATATACGGTATAGCTTGCGACTTTGACGCGCTTGCCGATTTGGAGGAGCTTTAGATTAGAAAGTCGTCAGATTGACCGAATGATCGCGTTAGAATTAGATTTGAGCTTTAGATCGGTTCTGTTCTAAACCCTTTAGATTCAATCTGAAGCTGCAACCGAACGACCCCTAATGCTAGTAATATATCCGGGGGTAGCAGTATAATACTAGTAATAGGTCTAGGGGTCTAGGGAGCGTAGCTCTACCTAGTTATATTAAGGTAGTAGTATAATACTAGCGATCTGGATTGGGGGTAGTAGTATAGTGCTAGCGGTCTAGATTAGGGGTAGTAGTATAGTGCCAGCGGTCTAGATCTAGGGTAGTAGTATAATGCTAGTGGTTTAGATCTAGGGTAGTAATATAGTGCTAGTAATCTAGATCGGGGTCTAGAAAAGAAGGAAGAAAAAAAATCTAGGCTAAAAAAAAGAAGACGGGATATATCTAGCTAGCTGGACGGAGCAAGCAATCCTAATATTACAATAATAATGTATTATATGCGAACGCTAGATAAACAAGCATTAGATTTATTAAATTAATAGCTATATATAGCTGTTGTAAAGACTTAAAAGGATTTCTGGAGAGCTTAATAAGAATGCAGCTACGGGCAAATCTATATAGGGGCAATTAGGGCGGATAAACTAGCTGCTAAGCAATATTAAATAAGGAAGGAAATAAATAAACAAAGAAGGAATCCTATAACGCCAGCTATGTATATAGCGTAGCGCATGTAACGGGTAGTCCTATAACAATATATCCCGCTCGCCTTTTAGTATTATAGAGCTAGTTCTGTACCGTTAATAGGCTCTAAGAGGGGGGGAGGGGGGAGTGGAAAGGTGTATATAGTAAATAATAGAGGTAGTATATATAGGAGACGGCTATAAGATATAAGAAACTGCTATAAGTAATAGCAATTAATTAATAGTAGGGCCTAGCTAGGACGTAGTAAATCCTAGTTATAAATAAGCTGGAATAAGGATATAGTAGTTACTAAGCTGAGGAGAAGGAAAGAGGGTCGCGAGGGCTGGTGTCAATAAATAGGTAGCGCGAGCCGCTAAGGTGCTAGTAGTAGACGAGCTAATAGTAGGCGAGCTAATAGTAGGCGAGCTAATAGTAAGAAATAGTACCAGATAGTATACGACAATATAATAGGTGGCAGAATATAGTAGAATTTGGTAGGTAACGTGTCCTAGCACCATTATATTACCCCCTCCTAAAAAAGCCTACCCTTAGGCTTTATTTAAGTTCTTTATTATTGTCTAAATTATTATAGTTATCTAACCCCTCTTCCTAGCATTTAATATAGCTGTCTAATTTATATAGTGGCTTAGGGAGGTCTAGGTAGGCTAGGTAGAAATCTTATAGCTTATAGGGAAAGTACTTAAAATTAAATATAGGGTATTATTCTAGATCTTTGTTATAACCTACCTAGCTTATACAGTATTTTAAGGTACTATAGTCCTTCTTAACTGCTAAAATCTTTTTAACTTCCTATTTTTTGTCCTTTGCAATCTAAATTAGTATTAGGGAGTTATTATACTATCTAGGCAATAGGTTATCTACAGCCTTTTACAGTTAGTCTAAAGAGAAAATAGGGTGGATTTTTATTAACTTCAGTAGCTTAACCTTAAAAGAGTGCCCTACCTTCTTAGAGATCTTATAGAGGCTGGCTATTTAGTAGTCTAGCTTATAGCTTAGCCTCCAGGTTTTCCAGTTCTTTATTAATACCTATACCTTATCTCCTATATAAAAGTCTACCTTATAACAATATTAATTTATATTAGACTCCTTTTCTTATACTCTTTTTATAATTACTTAGGCGGTCTCCTAGGCTTTATATATTCTCTTAGTAAATACCTAAGCCTTTTTATAGCTAAGGCGTTCGCAGGCTGTTATGGGTCCTATAGGTCTATCCCAATTAAAGAATATTTATAGTTTATATCCATAGTGTAACTTAAATGGTGGTATTCCTATACTATTATAGAGGAGTATAAGCTATGCGTAATCTATTATAGGCAGCAGTTCCAATTAGTTATTTTAATAGTAGCTAATAAAGGGGCAGAGTCGCTAGTTAAGGTACTAGTTTATAATCTTAGTTTAGCCGTTAGTCTAAGGGTAGAATATAATAGAGAGCTTAATCTAGATTTTAAGGATATAGTAAAATGTATCCTAAAAGTCTAATATAAATTAGGGTTTATGGTTAGAGATAATTAACTTAGGAGCGCTATAGATCTAGTAGATGTTATTAATGTATATACGGGCCATATCCTTTACGGTTATAGTCTTAAATTAAGGGAGGGAAATGGCTTGCTTACTTAGTTAGTTAACTACTATAAAGGCCATATTATAGCCGTATTTGTCCTTTAGAAATAATTTAAAGTCTATTATAATATATTGCTAAGGGTATTTAGGGACTAGTAGTAGTTATAGCTATTTAGGAGTTTAGTCCCTAGGGGTATTTATACGTTTATAAGTATAATAATTTTTAATAAATTATTCTATATTAAATAGAAGTCCTTGCTAATAGTAATAAGGCAATAGTAGTTAATAGGTCTTATCTTAACTAGGGTGCGCTATAGAGACTTAATAGTAGGCTTTACAGATTAGCTTTATTTATAGGTTATTAATATCTAGAACTATAAGCCGTGCTTAGTATAAAAGTAGTCCATCTTCTATTTCTAAATTAGGGTTACCTTCTATAGCTTAATCGCGGAGGGCTTTTAGGGATTTAGCTATATAGTTCGCGGTTAAAATATAATTAATTAGTCCTATTAGTTTGTTTAGGGCCTCTTCTTCTATAGGTGCTACCTTACTCTATTTAGAGCTTAGTTTCTTAAGGATATATAGGTTAAGCTGTTTAGTATAAAGAAGGGTGCGTATCTAGTACTAAGCCTTTAGCTTATCTTATAGCCCTATATCCTATTCTCTCTAGATTAGGGTATTAGCTTTAGTATTTTACCTACTAGGGCGGTATATAATTATAAAGAAGAATTAGGAGAGTATTTTAGCCTACTAGGCCTATTAACTGGTAAGTTATTTTATTAGTATAAAGTACTTAAGGGCTTTATAATTAGTATAGACCTTAATCTAAAAGTCTATGCTTTTAAGCTCTACACGCTACTAGGATAATACTTATATAATAGCTAACATTTCCTTATTATGCACTTTATAGTTATACTTAGCTAGGGCTATTATTTTTAAAAAGAATATAATAGGGTACTATTTACTGTCTAGGTATAGCTGTAAAAGGACCCCTACTACTACCCTATTAAAAGTATCCGTTTCTAGCATTAATTTAAAATCTAGATTATAGTAATAAAGGATTAGGGAGGAGATAAGTTGGTCCTTTAACTCCTTAAAGGCTTTTATATAGCTATTATTAAAGATAAAAGGCGTATTATTTTTAGTTAGTTATATAAGAGGCTTAGCTATAACTCTATAGTTATAGATAAACTAATAGTATAAATTATAAAAGCTAAGAAAGGACTAAATACCCTTTATAGTGCGAAGGGGTTTCCAGTTATAGATTGCCTTAACCTTCTCTAGGTTAACTTTAATTCCTTTTATACTAATAATAAACCTAAGGTACTTTATATATTTTACTCCAAATTTATATTTTTTAATATTAACTTATAGGCCTATATTTTATAGTCTCTCTAAAACCTTCTTAATATAAACTTAGTGCTTAAGTTCGTTGTCTAAGTATATAAGAATATTATCTAGGTATACCGTATAGAATTTATTAAGGTAATTAAAACGAACATTATTTATATATTGTTGGTAGGTAGCTAGCCCATTTATTAGTCTAAAAGGAAGGACTTTATATTTATAAAAACTATAGCGGGTATATAATGTTATTAGATCTTCTAATATAGGGTCCATCCTAATTTAGTAAAAAGCTTAGTAGACATTAAGCTTAGTAAAGATTTTAGCTTGGCTTAGATATATAAGAGTCTTATTAATTAGGGGAAGAGGGTAGTAATCTTTTTAAGTAATAGTATTTAGTTTTTAATAGTTAATATAGAAATAAAGGCCTTTATTGTCATGGAGCGAGCATAAGCGGTAATAATATATAGCGAAGTAGATATTATTAAGCTATATACATAAACTGCGTAATAAAGTCAAGACGTTGTATAAGGAGAGAAGGTAAGGAAACGGGAAGAAAGGGTATATATTGTTAGTTTGGTTGCTTGGTTAATATATACACGGAGCAGAATAGGATTTAAGTAGCAGTCCTGGCAGAACTTGGTAGGATTTAGTAGACTTGGCAGAATATGGTAAAATGTGGCAAATTGCTATAGATTGCCGGCAGATTACTATTAGATTGTTATCTTACAGTTGGTCTCTTCTTACTGTATTAGTAGAAATAGGTAGACATAGGTAGACATGTATAAGGTGTTACGGAGATGTCCTATAACGGTACCCCCCCTTTAAACTTAAGCTTCTATAAGATAGGGCTATGGTAGTTCTAGGTAGAGTTTATAAAAGTCTTCTATAGCTTATGTAAGTCCTATAGAGTTAACAGGTTCCCATGAGGGCTTAGTAAAGCCTCTCCATTTTATAAGGTATATATATTTACATTTCCGTTTATTGTACTTAATGTCATTAACTCTTTTAATAAGGTACTCATCTTTACCATCTACTTTAACTAGTGGGGGAGGGTCTTAGATCTGTCTAGGTAGGGTATTTAATATAGGGGCGGCAAGATAGAAGACTGATATATAGAATATAGAGTAGATTTTAATCGTATTAAGGAGCTTTAGTCGGTAGGCATAAGGAGAGATAACTTTTTCGACCTTATAAGGGCCGGCGTTCTTCTAATTAAGTTTCTTAGTAGGTTATTTTATATTTAGATTTCTTATATCTAGCTAGACAAAGTTACTAATTTAGTAAGCTAGTACTAGGGTTTAGTTCTTATTTACTGCGGCTTTATAGATAGATTAGGCCTATATTATTTTATTAGTAAGGAACTTTTATAGCTCTTCCATCTTCTTTATAAATTTATTTGCTTCTGTAATTTATAAGGCCTAATAAGCTAGGTGAGGGACATTACTAAAGGGGTTAAAACCTATTTATAAATGCTAGCCGTAGTTAGCTAGGAATAGGGAGACTTTTATAGTTTCTAAGATGCAGTTATTTATAGTAAACTTAGTAAATATAGCCAGTCTATCTAGTTATCTTGTAGGCATAATGTGTATATCTAAATATATTATTCCATTATAGCATTTACACGTTCTATTTAACTATCTATTTCTAGGTAATATGCTATAGATAATAGTGCTTTAATATAGAGTTAGGTAGTTAGTTCTTTCTAAAACACAGAGATAAACCAGCTGCCTTTATTAAAGATAACTGTTTTAGGGAGTCTATGGAGTTTCTATATATAATTTAGGAACAGTTAGGTAACAGCGGGTGTTAACATATTAGGATAGGCGATTAAGTGTCTTATCTTAGATAGTTGGTCTATAACTACTATAATATTCGCGCAGCCTTTACTTACAGGGAGGTTAACAATAAAGTTAATTAAGATATCCTTATATCTTTAGTCTGGAATAGGCAGTGGCTTTAGAAAGCTGTTGTATATCTTATATAAAGCTTTAGCTTATCGGTAGGTATATTAGCTAGAGACATACCTTTGTATTATATTATATATATTTAGCCAGTAGTACTCCCGCTAAAGTAGTTTTAGGTTTTTCTACGGCCTAGGTAACCGGCTACTAGTAGGTTGTATACGTGTTTAAGAAGCTTAAGTTTATTATGGTTAGGTATAACTAGGTGGTTCTAGTAGTATAAGCGGTCTCTATAAGCTTTATATTTACTTAGAAAGATCTTTTTAGAGCGTCTAACACTATCTTAAATTAGCTTAAGTGTCTCTTAGATAAACTCGTTATTTAGGTATTTGTTAACTATTATCTATTTAATTAATTGATTAGTTATTTTATGGATATATATTATAACAACTTTAACAGGAGGGTTAAATAGCTTAGGGCGAAGTAGGGTTTAATTGCGGTAGGTATACGTTTCTTCCTATACTGATATGTCTTATAAATATTAGGTTAGGGTATTAGGTTTTTAACCTTAAACGCTTAGGTAGTATATAATTAAGAATTGGAAACAAGACAGATATTCTAACTAATAGGCTTAATAATAACTTAGCTGTTTTATAGTTGTGAAGTACTATAGATTTTTATAGTCGCTAAGGACCTTAATTAGAAATCCGGCGCCTTCCAGTTTAGATTACCATTATTTAAAACACCTAATAATGGCTAATAATTCCTTATTATAGATCTTGTAGTTATATTTAGCTAGGCTTAGTTATTTTAAGAAGTATGCTATAGGGTATAGTACTCCTTCCTTATTATACTAAGACAGAATACCTTTAGTAACGTAGTTGGATAAATCAGCTTCTATAATACTCTTTTAGTTTAGGTTAAAGTGTTAAAGTATAGGTGCGGTAGTAAATATAACTTTTAGATAAATAAAGGCCTTTTTATATTCCTTATTAAAGATAAAGGCTTTATCCTTTTAGGTTAGAGCTATAAGCGGTAAAACTAGAGCGGAGAAGTTGTTAATAAACCGTTAGTAGAAGTTAGCAAATCCTATAAAGGCTCTTACATTCTTAACATTCTTAGATTTTACCGGTTTATAATTACTTTAATCTTCTTTAGGTCTATTTATATACTATCTATAGAAATAATAAGTCTAAGGTATAGAACTTCTATTTTATAGAATTTGTACTTATTTATATTTAATTATAAGCTAGCTCTATATAGGGCTTTTAAGACACGATTAATGTGTTTCTTATATTTAGTTAGGTTATTACTATATACTAAAATATCGTTAATAACGTAATCTACAAGCGAGTGGTACCAACAAGCGAGTGGTACCACCACCAAAAAACCCGAAAATCGGGATTTAATATCTTAACAACGGCTTAATAATAAATTATAAAAATTTAGAATTAGACTCTCCTACCTATTTTAAGACCTCTATTAAAGTTTTAAAGTAATTTAATAAGTGGTTTTTAAGATATAATAATTAGGCTTAAATTTAAGAGCTAAATCTTAATATATCAATAATGGCTAAACTAATTACTTTAAAGCTTTAATAGAGGTCTTAAAGTAAGTATAAAAGTCTAATTATGAATTTTTATAAATTATTATTAAGCCATTGTTAAGATATTAAAGGCCGATTTTTGGATTTTTTGGTAAGTTTTGGAGTGGTACCACTCGCTTGTGTAGTACCACTCGCTTGTGGATTACGTTATAAGTAATATAGAAAACGTCTAGGTAAGGTTATAGGGTGTTATTTATAAAGTGTTAGAATATACTTAGGGCATTTATAAGGCCAAACGGCGTTACTAAGTATTTAAATAGTCCGTATTTAGTACGGAATATGGTAAGCTATTTATCTCTTTTTATAATATGGAGGCGGTTAAATATATAGATAAGGTTAAGTTTTATATAATAGCGAGCCTTACTTAATTAGTTTAGTGTCTCTTAAATTAATAGGAGCAGGTACTAATTCTTAATAGTAATAGCGTTAAGAGCTTAGTAGTCTATATAGAAGTATAGACTACCGCTAGGTTTCTTAATAAAGATTATAGGTATAGCTATAGGTAAAGAGCTTACTCTAATAAATCCTTTGCTTAGGTGTTTATCTAAGTACTTTTATAGTACTTTAAGTTCGTTCTAGAACATTTTATATAGGGGTCCAAATCCTAGCTATTTTCCTTCTTTAAGTACAATCTTATGGTTATATAATTGGTGTTCTGCTAACTTATCGGCTTTCTTTTATAAGAATACCTCTAGATGCTTATAGTGGTATACTAGTACTTTTATGGCAGGGTTAGTGTGCTTCTTTAGTGCTAGGGCCTTTTTAATATTAGCTATTATAACGGTAAAGATTATATATTTAGGTTTCCTAGCAAGTTATGCTAATAGGGTAGCTCTAATTATATAGATGTTTAAGGTGTTAAGCGAGCTTAGATTGCCCTTAGTTTCTTATTTAGGTTTAGGTTCGGTATTAGGTATAGAGTTAGTATTAAATTTAAGTTTGGGTTCTTTAAGTATCCTTTTTATAGTAGAATACCAGTTCTTCTGGTACTTTTATATATTAAGCTTAAGCTTCTACTTGGTTTAGGGTGCAGCAGTTAAAGTCAGTTTGTGTAGTTATATATTATTTTTGGGTTCTTAGTGGACGTTAGTGGAAATCTCATATTAGTAGAATTTGGTAGAATTCTTAGGTTAGTAGAATTAGGTGGACTTTTTAGGTATAGGGTAGATATTAGTGGAAATTTTAGACTTATAAATCCTGGTAGATTTTTTAGATTTTAGTTTAGGGTTTAAGCAGTAAGTTATAAGGCACTTCTGCTTATAGCAGAAGGCGGTAAATAAAAGCTTAAGGTTATCCTAATTAATAGTTACCTTATATAGCTTTATCTAGGGTTATTTAAGGATTACTAGGTAACCTAGGGTAGTTATAAAAAGCTTAATTAGTTCTTCGTGATTTAGGTATTAGAGTCTTAGGGCCGCTATATAAGTAATACGACCTAAGATAGTGCGTTTGCCATTAAATCTAAATATATTAATATACTGGTTAAGGGGTGTTAGGGTAAACCTATTATCTTACATAAAAATCTTATTAATAAATCCTATGCTGCTAGCTCCTATGTTAATTAGGACTTAAATATTAGCCTATTAACCTTTCTGCTAAAGACGGCAGTTAACAGTTATACTATAATCCCAAGAGTTAGGGTTTGCTATATCTAATATATTTAACAAGATCCTATAATATAGCTGTCCTAAAGAGCGACTTAACTCTAGGATATGCCTTTTAGTAGTAAGTAGGAAGGGGTTCCTCTAGAATATTAGTTATAACTTTATCCTTATAAGTAGTGCTTATTAAATATGGGGCTAGAACTAGGTAAAGATTAGGGGTGGTAACTAGAGGATTAATACAGTAAACGGTTGTTAGTATTAGCCGTTTATAGGTTATATTAGGGCATAGGGACTAAGTAGTATCTTAAGATGTAATTCTTACTTCCGCATTTAAAGTAGAGGCCTAGCTTAATACATTATTCTTATTTAGGGGACCCTAGTAGAGCATATCCTAGGGTCCCTGTGTTAATATCTATAGCATTAGGGTGCTTAGGCTAAGATAATAACTTAGTAGACGTTTATAAAGCTGTTGTATTATATTAATGGGTAGACTTTGGTGTTAGGCATAGTATATTATTATACTGTTTATTAATAACATTTACGCAGGCATTAAGGGCTCCTAATAGGTCTACACCTATTAGGGAGGTTTTTAGTTTAGGACTTAGGGACTTAATAAGGCTATTAACTAGTATAGAGTTATTCTAGCCTATTTCCTTTATATAACGGTTAAATTCAGAGAAGTATACTAGAAAGCTTTTCGTTCCTTAAGTTATATAGTTTATATTTCTCTAAGCGGTAGCTTAGTGGTTTGGGTTACCATATATGGCTTTAAGAAGTACAACCAGACTTTATACTGAGTTTAGTTAAAGGGGTTTAATAAGGTTAGCTGCGTCTTTTTTTAGTCAACTTAGGGCGTAGCAGAGTTAGTTGGCTTTAGTTAGGTAGCGGTTAGCATTACTAGTTAGCTTATTTTTAAGCTGGCTTAGGAATAATTAAAGTTTTTATTGTTTACTAGTAAATATTAGGGGGTTTAGTAGTTGTTTAGATCGTTATAGTATGGTAGTTAGATTAGGGTAAATAGTTACTGTAGGTTTGGGACTTTTATCCCACGTGTTCGTCTCTAAAGAAGGCATTTAGTCTTAGGGCCCTATTATGGGCATCTTAAGGGTGCGGACTTCTTCTTAGAGGTCCTTAATTATTTACAGGTGTTATGCTTCTTGTTTGGCTTATTATTAAGTCAAAGTAGCTTAGTTTTATATAAGGGCGTCTATAAAGGACTTCTGTATCTCTACTAATTATTCTTAGAGTATAGATATAATGCTAGTGGCTGTTATGGAGGCTTTAGGGTCGTTCTGTATTTTAGAGGGTGGTATATAAGGTTAATATAATATAGTATTACGGAGTAAGCATAAGCGGTAATAATATATAGCGAAGTAGATATTATTAAGCTATATATATAAACTGTGTAATAAAGTTAAAATATTGCGTAAGGAGAGAAGGTAAAGAAATAGGAAGAAAAGGTATATATTATTAGTTTGGTTGCTTAGTTAATATATACATAGAGCAGAATAGGATTTAAGCAGCGGTCCTAGCAGAACTTGGTAGGATTTAGTGGACTTGGTAGAATATGGCAGAATGCGGCAAATTGCCGTAGATTGCCGGCAAATTGCTATTAGATTGTCGTCTCGCGGTTAGTCTTTTCTTGCTACGTTAGTAGAAACAGGTAGACACAGGTAGATATATGTAAGGTATTACGGAGGTGTCCCATAACATTTATTAGGTTTCTTTATAAATAGAATAAAGAAAGTAAAAGGGGCCTAACTTAGTTTAATAAACCCCTTATAGAGGTTATTGATTAAGTACTACTTAGTTACTTTTAGTTTCTTTATAGTTTACTAGTAAAGGGGGCTATAGCCTAAAAAGTTATTAGCCTTTAGTTAAATCTTATAATTATAGGTTTAGTAGGGGGGCAGTATATCTAAGGGTGCTTTTAAGAACGCGTCTCTATAGTCTAAAAGGTATATAAAGAGGAGGCGCTTAACTAGCTCCTTATTAGTTTCCTCTACTAATCCTTCTTCTTTTTTATTAACAATTTAGTTAATTTTATATAAGCTAGTTATAAAGACCTTATTATTCTTCTAATATATATTAAAGTAGAAACCTATAGTATTAATTGCCATAATATCTACTATAGGGGGGTTATGCAATAGTAGGGATGTCTATAGCCTTAGGGACCTTTAGTATATTAGCGTTATCTTTACTCCTTTTAGCTCTTATTATATTTTCTAAAGATTATCCTCTACGTCCTATTAGTACGTCCTCTTCCCTATTAGCTAGATCTCTATAATTTAAAAGTTATTTATATTACTATCTATTCTACTTTTATAAGTAGAGTTCTTTTTAACTATAGTTTTTTAGGGAAGTATTCTTATTAGTATAGAGTTCCTACTGGCTTTATAGTGGGTATCTTCTTAAATAAAGGCTAGGTTGCAGTTTCTAATATCCTACTAGTAGATAGGATTAGCCCTTATAGCTAATATTTTATAGTTAATACGGATTTCTTTAATAAAGGAGGATAATTTTAGTCTATTCTCTGGCTAGATAAACTATCTTTATTAAATATTTAGCTAAATATTAAAGTAGGATATTTATTTTTAGTTAAGAATTATATTATAGGAATCTAGGTCTAGAATATAAAATAGAATACTATATTAGCGTTATCTATTAATAGCAATATATAGCTTTAAGATATAGATAACCGGCTTACTAGATTAGCTATTATAGCCTTTTACTTAAATAGGCTTCTCTAGTTAAATGGTATTTATATTTAAGAACTTAGTAATATTATTTATATAAATAGTATTTATAAAGATAAAGCTATTTGCTTTAGTATTAATAAGGGTAGCAGTATTAACTCTATATCTATTTTAAGATACTATATATAAAACTATAAAGTATTTTCCACCTATTAGCTAACTTAAATTAATCTTTTTAAGATTAATAGGATACTCTAAGGGGAAGTCTTTTCCTAGGGGTTTTCTTTTTAACTTATTAGATATTTCTTCTTTCTCTATTTCCTTAATATTACCTATATTCTTTAGCTTTAGGTAGGATATAGTAAAGTAACTATTTTTTTATAATTTAAGTATATAACTATAGTAAGATTAATTAGGGTATTATAATAAGTATTAACTAAAGGCGTAGTACGTAATAAGTTAGGCGAGACTTATAGGTAGATAGTTATAACCGCTTTTAGTATAAGGGTAGTTATAGTTTATCTTCTAATACTAGCTCCTATTAGTATAGTAGGTAGGTTCTAGTTACTATAAGGACGCTTTAGTTAATTAAAATAAATATTAGACTATAAGTTTTTAGTAGGTTAGTAGGTTATCTAAAACTACTATAATCTTTTCTTATAGTTAGACTATTAGCTTATAATATAGGTCTAAACAGTAGTTCTTAGGGGAAACCTAGCCTTTACCTACTAGGTATAAGAATTAGGTCTAAAACTTAGTAAAGGATTAGTTTAATTTTATTATTAGGCGGTTATAGTTATAATAGGCATCCTATACTTTATTTGGATTAATATAAATAGTAGCTAAATATTATATTATTTTATTAATAAATATAAACTAAATAGGTAACTTGTTCTTAAACTTAGCCTAAAGGTATTATTAGGTGTCCTTAATAGTTTAACTAAAGAGGTAAAGTATTTTAGCTTCTTTAGAGGGAAAATAGTTATAGTTAATATAAAGCTTTCCTTATACCTAGATTTTCCAGTTTTTAAAGATTAGGTTTATACTATTTAATAATAGTAGGGGGTTAGGGAGCTTAATAGACTTCAATTACTTTATTATTATATCCATACTCTCTAGTATATTATATTTAGTTAAGTAAATAGGTTAGCTAAGGCTTTATAAAGGGGAGGCTAGGCTGTTTTATAAGGTAGTAAGGCCTTTTAGGACCTTCTTTAGAGTCTCTTAAATGCTTTAGGCTTAGAGATAATTAACCTTCTAATTAGATATAAGAGCATAAATCTGCTTATATATATCTATAATAATTGTCGGAATGTTAGTCATGTGACGTGGTCACGAGACCACGAAGCGAGGCTAGCTAACCTGACCTTGGAGCAACCCCTTACTTCTAGACATCAATAACTACCAACTTCAACACCGCATACGTATCGCAATACAGTGATATTCGTGCACGTTAATAAAGCAAGTATACCGACACTAATCAGTAGATGTATAGATTAGGAAATACGCAATAAGCTAGAGCTTAAGAACCGTACTAAAAACAGTACACGGATTGCCTAGCCTTATCTATTTTAGTTAAAGGAGAAAGCTATATCACCCTTAAAGCTTAAGACCACGTATTAGCTTAACTGCTAATACATCAGATCGCCTAGAGAATTATATTTTTACTTAAAGAAGATTACGACCTCCCTTAAGCTTAAGAGAATTTATACTGGCCTTATAGCCAATATAACAGATCGCTAAGAGAATCGCAGTCTTGCTAAGAATACTTTATAGGCCCGACGGCTGTAAAGGACGTACACACCTAAACACCCTTACCTTAACACCCTTACCTTAATGACCTTAACCTCGACCTTGACCTTAACCTTAACCTTAAACTACAATATATACAAGGACTAGTACACTGCTTTAAACAACAAAATAGATCCTAAATGGAAGGAGAGAATCGCCAGACATGGTTATAGGATTAATGTAGCAACTGCCTTAAAGAAAGACCTTATATACTCAAGGTAGTATTACCACTATTTAAAGTAGTTAACTATAGCCAGCAGTTCCTTATTATGGGTATAATACCTAACTTTAGGTCCTTAGAATTTTCTACTATAGAATGCTACCGGTCTCTAGTAGGGCTAGGTAGCGTCCGGATGCCTATTAGGTTATAGTGTGGGAGGGTACAACCACTCTCAGACAGGAAGTCACGGTATAGTCAGTCAGTCAGTTAGTTGTAATCAGCCAGTAGGAAATCAGTTAGTAAGAAAGGAAGAAAAGAGTGTATTAAAGGAAAAGTGTGTCTATTGGTCCTGTTCGAGTTGTTAAAGACTCTAGGGCTCTAGACCAATCTATATAAAATATATAGAAGGCCTAGGCTCTCCCAAAGCTACGCCTAATCTAGATGTTGAATCCAGGGGCCAAATTACACTACCACATACCTCCCCTACCTAAGTTATTGTCCCCTAACAACTTCCGAAACCTTATATTCCTGCCTATCTTTAAAATAAAGGTGTAGTAGGTAACCGCATACGCTCCTTACCCTTACCACAAACCCGAGATGGTAAGCGAGGAGACTCCGTTCTGGTTAAATAAGACCGCTCTTGTCTACCTGGCTGGGTAGTATAAGCGGCATTAGACTAACGGCTCTTAGATAACATAGCTCTCTTACGCCCTTCCATTTACTTAGTTCTGTCCCATAATTTCTTAGGCAACTCCATATAACTCTGTCCTTCTGCAACAACAGGAGGCATAATACTTGGTTTTACTACAACAGTTAAAGGATTAATTCCACGGTTAACGCAGTAGAAGTATAAGCGGCTATTAAAACGCTCTATTTTAGTTACATATATAAGCTGGAACACATCCTTGTAGTTCTTAACAGCCCTAAGACAGTAGGAATGTATCTATTTCCTAACTTCGTTCCCATTACTAGTAAGAAGAAGGTTACAATCTTAAATTACCGCTAAAGAATCCTATTGTTATCTACTAAGAAGGGCGTTAGACAAGGCACTAGTAGCAGTAAGCTTAACTACAGCAGGGAAGCGGTATAGGATTATGCCGTAAAGATTAGCATATCCAAATAGCGTACGAGGCGGCGCTTTTAAGTCTTAATAAGCATCCGCTAGCTCTACCTAGGTTCCTCCTTCCGTGACCTTAAGATTATTATAATTATCTTAAATACCAACAAACTATGGTAGTATTATTTGTTAGGTTCTAGTCAAAGGTCCTTTTACTCTATAAGGAAGGTAAGATATAGTTATACGCATATCTCCTTTCTCACACGGCTAAGCCACCTAGTCAGTTACATACTTTTCTACGTCCTTAATGGTCCAGTCTTAATTAGAGATCTTATATACAAATCCATCGCCCTTAGTTAATCCTTATGCTTTAAAATCTGCCCACTATAATTTTAAGTGATAATGCATGCCAGGTAGGATAATTATGCAGTTGTCCTTAGTTTCGTTATCTAGAGAAACGCTCCCTTAAATTATATTAGCGCCACATCCACTCTCCAGAAGAGAGGGAATATTAACGTTAATATAGCGGAAAGCTGTAGAGTCTCCCTTAACCGCGAATTTTGTATAATAAGGGTAGGAGATAAGTTGCCACTAGCTATTAGGCCTGAGAGCGTAATAGAGACGGTAGTACTAAGGATCTTGTCTTATTAGCTGCTAGTAGAGACTATAGACTATTGTTCTTAACTAGCTATAATTCGGCCGTCTATTAATTAGACACTAGTAATAACGGTATATACGCATTTCTTTATTAATTATTACTAAAATGCTAGAATCCCACTACTATCTAAACACATTTAAAACTACAGATCTGTCTTACTACTATATATTTTAGTCATCTAGTAACAGCATCTAATTAAGTAAAGCCCCTCTATTATAGGAAAACCTTAGTACTAAATTATAAATAAACTTATACGGTCTTAAGGAGTTGGATGGAACTAAAGGTCTATAAGCTTTTCTAAACTAGGAGTACATAGTAGGATCTGTCTTTATAGTGCTAAGGTAATTACAAGTGTGGTATATTAAACGGAGTCTATAATATAGTGCGGTATAGTTTAAACCCTTTATCGCCAAACCCATACATTCTCCTATAGCTTGCATATGTATCCAGTAGACCTTATATATCTCTAGATTAGAACCGGCCGCCCTATACTAACTACGCAAGAGCTTTATAACCTCAGTTAGTTTAATTTTAGTAGTTCGGTTTAGGGACGCCTTAAGATAAGCTAGCACGTTATCCGTATAGTTACACCCTTGTTTTAAATGGAGTATTGCCATAGTATCTATAGTCTCCTTAATATACTCCTTATCATCTCCTGGCTTAATAACGTTTTTATTAAATATTAACTCTACTCCTAGCCCTCCTACTTTTAGTTAAGCAACTATTAGCCCTCTCATTAGATTCCTTTTTAAAGAGGATATTAGCAGCCATAGGGGCGAGCTAGCAGGCATTCTAGCTATAAGAATACTTTCGTTTATAGAAGATAAAGGCAAGTTAACTAACATAGGTAATTCTTATTAAGACGGGTTTAGTATAATACTAACGCCTCCTCCTTAAACAGGTGTTAACGGCTAAAAGGCTAATAGATTTATTACATTAGAAGCATATTAAGAATATATTTGTAGTATAAGAGCTAAGCTCTCTCCTACTTGCCTAATTCCAATATTAGTGACCTCTAGTCCCATAGTAGTTAATTTCCTACTTCTTAGCGGTAGGTCTTTATTTAGAACAAGAAAGCCTATTAAGTGTCTCCTTAAACTATACTTATTTACTACCTAGTCTAATATTGCCCTTTCTAACTTTATAGGCGCGAGCGCAAAATTAGTAGGTTGTAGTTAAGTGGTAGTCTTAATACCGCATCCTAGGTAATTAAGCCTCTTAATTAGCGCTTTATTAACTCTTACTATAACTTTAGGGAGTAAATAGACCGCGAGCTTTTAGACAGCGGAGAGGAAGTTATAGAAGATTACGTATTTAAGCGGTCCATTAAAGATATCTTATTTCTAGGCCTTTTAGATGGTCTCTCTAGCCTTATTACACCAGTTCCTCTAATCTTTAGCCATCTTACTAACGTTAGAGATATCCCTAAAAATTAATATAAATATATCCTTTCCTAGAGATGCTTGTAGTCCGCTATTATTATTAATAAAACTGACTACTATACTAGCAGTATCTGCGTAGTTTTCCCAAGAGAGCAAGATTTCATTATAGATTTAGATAAGTACTGCGCAACGCTAATTAACTGCGAAGCCTCTAACCTCTATAAGGACGTCACTAATCTGTCGCTTAGCTCCTTTATATAATACTAGCGGTCTGCTTAAGGAAGACATAATAAGTGTGCTATTATTAGTTCTATTTAGTCTATACTTTAGCTAATTATAACTATCTTTAAGGTCTATTAAGGGTGAAAAGGTAAAGTTCTTAATAGGGTTTTCTAATCTGAATAGTCTACCAAATATAGGTAGCGGTATAAAGTTCTACTAGCTTTAATTATTAAACAGACCAATTATAATTTTCTATACCCAGTATGGAAAATCGCTATTAGCTTAGTAAAGGTAGTAAGTAGAACTAATATCTTTACAGTAAACGAACCTAGCTAGTTACGTATAAATATTCTTCTACCCTTACCTTACTATTAATATGTATTAGATTCCTATAATAAAAAGCAAATAAGAAAGCGTAATAGAAAGAGCTTTAGGAAATATAGCAAATAAATAGATTACACGGCTATTATCTACGTCCCCTTTCCTACTTAAGAACTTAACTGTCCCCTAGTTAAACGTTTTATACTTAGTTCTATTAAACAATATTTCTAGAATATGCACTTCTTAAAATACGCGGCGTTATAATACTGGTAGATTTTGCATAATATTGTCCTTAGGCTTAGGCTCTACTACTATTTCTTATAGTATAGTTTCACCTAACTAATTAAGCCGGTTCTCCTGGCGGACTTTAGATACCTATTGTTAGTAAAACTTCTTTAATCTATTCCCTAGAGTTTAGTTGCGGAATAGTATACTATTAAGATCCTTAACTAAGTACTATCCTTTATATAGGTGACTCTTACGTACGCGGAACGGGCCTAGCTATTTTAGATCTAACTTATAACTACTAGAATAATCTTACTTAAGCTATATATTATAGAGTATAACTATATCTCCAACCTTAAATCCGTCCTAGCAAATACAATAGGTGTTATTAAAATACTCCTTACTTACTACTCTCAGCCGTCTTGTACACATAATAGCCTCTTATATATCTATATCTCTTTAGTTAAACTGCTTTGCGCAAAGCACCAGTAGCTCTATAGTAGTTTAGACTATTTCCTAAGGCAATATCTGCCAGGTGGGTATGTAGAGTTTAATAAAAAGGACATACTTATATCCGTATATAACTCTTGCTGGCGTTATTCCTATAGACCACTTAACAGTCGTTCTATCTGCCTATAAGACTATATAAAGATTATCTAGCCATAAGCCATCCATCTTTACTAAAGCGTCTATTATAGGCTTATAGCCTCGCTCTATTAAACCTTGCCCCTACGGGTAATATACGGAAGCTATAACCCTTTTAATATTATAGAGCTCTACAAGTATAGTAGTAATGTTAGTATTCTCTCCTCTACTATCTATAGAGAGCTGTCTAAATACTCCCTATTAGCAGATAACATCTTTATAGAGAAACTTTGCTATGCTTTTTATATCTTTCTTTTAAAGGGCCCGAGCTTCCACCTATCTAGATATATATTCTTAAGTAACGGCTAGGTACTAGAATCCAAGACGGTTTGGCGGCATAAATATAATATCTACCATTACTTATTGCCATAAGGTAGACTCCTATATAGGGTATATCACTTTTTCTTCCTATCCTAATTGTTATTCCTAGCACTATAGGCATAACTTAACATGCTATAATATCTAATCCCATAGTCTTAGCCACTAATATTAATTTAAAACCCTCTAGTATGTTCCCTCCCGTCCACAATATTCACTCTAGTTATAAAGGCTCTTAATAATTTCTTACTAAGTAGTCTCATTATTAACTACCCTCCGCATTAGCACGTTCTTAAACTATTAGCAGAAGAGCTATTAACTACGCACTAGAAACTTTAGTATATACTATTTAAACCTTTTAAATTCCTTAGTATTTATTTCTTCTAGACGTTATAAGGTTACTAGCCATCTCGCAATCTTCTAAGATTTCTCTAAATATAAGTCGTCTAGTGGCAGATCTACTTCCATTTTAAAAGGGCTAGCTATATATTCTAAGGCACTTAGCTTATAATTAATAAACTCTTTAATATCCTTAGTTAGCTTATTAGGTTATTTACTATTAGGCAGCTATTACGAAAGTCCATTAGCTAGGCTATTCTTCTTCCCTAGTATATATCTAATATTAAAGTCCCATAGCTAAATCTATACTAGCTATCTTGTTATTAAGGCTCTAAGTAAATTAGTAGCGGCATAATTTAGTTATATAACTAAGGTATTTACGTCTGTCTCCACCATAAAGCGAACGCTGTATAGGTATACGCAACACTTCTTTAACGTATATAGCAACGCCCAATATTTAAGCTTTCCTAAGTTATATTTCTATTCCGCTCAAGACCAGATGCCGCTCTTATATTAATACAGATAATAACAACCTTATACGTCTAGTTGCATAAGGCCGTGCCCCTATCCATTCTTGCATCCGTTAATAGCAAGAATAATTAGCCCTACCCCCTTACTATAATCCAGTTAAACTAGTGCAGGCGTAGTAGTAATTGTATACTTTAGAGTCTTTATAGCAGTAATCTACTCTATACCCTATATAAACGGAATGTTTACTTATAGCAGTTAGAAGATTGGCTCTGCCTTAATTACAAAGTCTTTTACCTATATTTAGTAATATATAATAACCCCTAGGAAAGCTTAAGCGGACGTAATATCTTTACAGTCTTTCTAGTAAATAATCTTTACGACTTTTAACTTTTCTGGATATCATTCTTTTCTATTATAGCGATAACTAACTACTATAATTTTATCCTTATAGAAGTGAGACTTTACACTTAAGATTATATACCTAGCTCGTTCCAAATCTGCAAGCACTCCGTCTAGCTATATAATATGTTCTAGAATATATCTACACACGCCTAGAAGACTCTCCTCTCCATTATACACTATCTGTGGACCTTTTACTGTAATATTATCCAGAAACGGTAGGGTATAGTATAGGATATATTGTTTTAGGATCTTAGTAATTATTTTTACGAACTAGGCTACTAAATTTATGCCTCTTATAGGTACCATTGTTTATTATAAAAGTCCTAGAGGTGTTATAAAAGCTATTAGGTTCCTGCTTTTGACATTAAGCACTAGCTAGTTATAGCTAGAGAAGAAGTTTACTAGAGATATAACCCTACACCCCGCAAACTCCTTAGAAAACTTATTAGTATATAGCAGTAGATTTACATCCCTAATAGTTACTTAGTTAATATTCATTGCTATATTTATTAGTTAGTACTTCTTGTATTTCTTCTTACTTATAAAAAACCATAGATTCCTATATAGGCTTTTATAATACTTTAGAGTCCCTTAAGCTAGTCATTTTTATAATATACTTATTACTTCTCCTTATAGGGCCCTTAGTATAGGAAAGTTTGGTACTTACTATACCTTATACAGCACGGTCTTAATCTTTAGTAGTAGAGTTACATCCCTACTAACGCGGCCTATCTTAGAGAATTTCCATACTAAAGCCTCTTCTTGGTTAAATAATATAGCCTTAAGAATTTCTTATTCTCTTAGCTAAATATCTTCTATAATTATACACTCTAATTATTCTGGCTTTAGTTATGCACCGCGGGCCAGCTTAATGTATTATGGTTTAAGGAAATAGTTATATAGACTAAGAGGCAACCCTTAGATAGACGCCCTTTATTAATATAAGGCCACCTTTCACCATTCTACTATACCTCCTATAACTGTTCTATCTAGTACTAATAAATTAACTAGGTGGACTTTATCTGCCTTTTATTTATATACAGTTGCTATATTTATAGCGTTTTATTAGACCTTACTCCAGCGGCCTTTTGTTTACATTATAAACAGATCTATTATCTTTAATATTTAATATATAAGGGACCCAGCCTTTACCTTAAATACTAGCTTCCAATTCTTTCTTAAGTATTTTTTTAGGACTTCCCTTAACGTTTTACTGTTGAGCTTTCTCTATTTAATATTTTATTTTTCTTCCTACTAATAGCTCTGCCTAGCGGATATCCAAAATGGTAAGCGTCTATATTAGAGCCGTACCTCTTTTCCCTACTTCTTAATCTTGACGTCCTTCTTATCCCAATGAGCTAGGTTATAAATAACCCTAGATATAATCCTAGCGGTTACACCAGTTATATATTTCCTAAACTATTATCTATATTAATACCTTTATCTAGTTTAAAGAATATCGTATTTTTATAGGATGTTAAGAACCTTATTTTAACTCTACTATCTTCTAATTAAATAATGCAAGATACCTAACCTATTACAGTTTGTTTTGTTGCTAGTCTAGCCCTTACCAACTATAGTTTACTAAGTATTACCTTATATAACATTTCCCCTACAGCAATAAATGTTATAGATATTAAGACGTTACCTATTACTATAGGGACTGTATATACCAATCCAATAAACTTAGACTAAGTCCTATTAGCAGACGTTAAATATACACCCTATAGTTATTATCAGATAATCTATATTCTCTAAAGGCGTGGGTCACGTGCACAAGTCACGTGCATGAAGATATGTTACTGAAGACACGTCAGATCAAGGTCAAAAAGACACAATACAAGATCATTAATCCATCAACCCATTTTTTATTAATGAACTCATCTATTTAAACTTCGTGACAGTTATGAGCCCGGTCCGCCGACTCAAGAAGCTATCCAGCCATTACTTAGTCATTTAAAGAAATTCTACCTCATCATTAGACTCTGACACCTCATCGTTAAGACGTAGACTCTGATAGAAATCCTACCTCAATCGTCACAGGACGAGATTCCACGAGATTCCACAAGATTCTACCTTATTGTCAAAGGACGACCCTGATGACAAGGACGATCCTGACGACAAAATACCATCTCAATTCCCCATCTGCCTATCAGTCAAAATGACTCCACCGACGTCGAGTTCGTCTACCATGATCATCCTCAATAAGCTAGAAGACTGGGAGCAATGGATCTGGCAACTATAAGCCCTCGTGGATCAGCAAATTTGGGCCCACGTTAACCCAGCCACAGAAGCACCTCAAGAAGGTCTACTTGAAAAACCACCTCTTCCAAAAGTCACAGATTTTAACGAGAATGCAACCACATATATATAGCTCTCGACGAATTAACAAAGAGCGTATAAGAATAGCAGACAATACTACAACTAGGACATAAAGTACTTCCTGAAACAGGAAGAGCATCTCTAACAGATCCACACCTAGATCACGTCTATAGTATTAATTTAGAAGAAGCTACTGCTCAACCCTTCTCTTATAGTTAAGGAATAGCTAATTTGGTTAAAAGAAGACACTAAGCCCTTAAAGAACTTTATAATAAGGAAGGTATAACTACAATACACCAAATTACTTAAGGGACTTAAGCAGGCAAAAATTACCTAGTGGCTTGATCGATGGGAGCATGCGATAAAGATAGTAGAGAAGTATAGTCTTCCGTAGATGACTAATAGGATTTGGCTAATAGACCTTGCGAATGCAATATAACCTATAAGCGAAACCTATTTTGTTATATACACTAAGCAAGCAAATGATATCAAAAAGGCTCACTTATTAGAATACTGTAAAGTAGCAATGGAGCTACGGGAAGCATTCGCAAACCTCTTAAAAGTCGTACTATCCTCGACTACCAGAGGGAGTGCATTTAACGTAGACTTCGCAGGAGAGCCTAAAGAGGGTATCTCCATTACTACTAAAGTCCAAAAGGGAAGAGGGAACAGCTCATCTTGTAGTTAAAAAAGGGCAGGGATAAATTTAACTAAAGAAATGTTTTCCAAGAAGTTGAAGATCCTAAAATGCCTAGCATATAATATGAGGGGATATACCCTTCCTAACTATTGGTATCTATTTGAGTGCAAGAGGCCTAAAGAATTTAATGCTAAGGGTACACATATAAAAAAGGTATATAAAAAGGTAGAGTATAACAAGGATCTAGCTGCCCAAGTAGAACAACTTAAGTAATTAGAAGATAAAGCTTAATAACAACAAGACGAGAGTAAGAAGACAGTTAAGATTAAGGGAGAAGCTAATATAATATTCCTAGAATTATATTACACTGGTTAACTCCATCCACTAAAGCTATTAACTATTCTTGGCTTAGGAACTACTCTTATTAGATAATCTATATTCTCTAAGGCGTGGGACACGTGTACGAGTTACGTGTATAGGGCACGTGCATTGTAAATCTCTTTATAGAGCCCTAGGGGCCCTAGGTGAAAAACAAGACATTAATCAACAATTAAGTTAAGATTATTAATTAATCAACCTATTGCATTAATAAACCCCTCTATATGAATTTCGTAATAGTTATAAGCCTGGCCCGCTAACTTAAGAAGCTATTTAGCTATTACTTAATCGTTTAAAGAAATTCTACCTTATCGTTAAGACGCAGACTCTGACAGAAATCCTACCTCAATTGTCACAGGACGAGATTCTATAAGATTTTATAAGATTCCACAAGATTCCACAAGATTCCACCTTAATTATTAAAGGATAATTCTAATAACAAGGACAATCCTAATAATAAGGACAATCCTAACAATAAAATACTATCTCAATCCCTCCTTTGCCTATCAGTTAAATGACTCCACCGACGTCGAGCTTGTTAACAACGATTATCCTTAATAAGTTAGAAGACTGGGAGTAATGGCTATAGCAACTCCAAGCCCTTATAGATCAGCGAATTTGGGCCCACGTTGACCCAGATAGTGCAGCACCTTAACGAGGTCTACTATAAGAACTAGCCTATCTAAAAGTCATAGATTTTAATAAGAATACAACCTTATATGCGCAGCTCTTGACGAATCAACAGAAAGCGTATAAGAACAGCAGACGATACTACAACTAGGATATAAAGTATTTCCTAAAACAGGAAGATTATCTTTAATAGATACGCACCTAGATTACATCTATAGTATTAATTTAGAAGAAGCTACTGCTTAACCCTTCCTTAATAGTCAAAGAATGGCTATCTTGGCTAAAAGAGAACACAGAACCTACCTCATTACTTATTAGGAAGAAGGTATAACACTAGTACATAGAAGCCCTTAAGGGGTTCAAACAGTTGTTAAAATTAAACTAATAGCTAGATTAATGGGAACACGCAATATCCCTAGGAGAGAAGTATAAGATTCCTTAAATATCCAATAGTATCTAGCTTTAAGATTTGGCAGAAGTTATTTAACCTTTCAGCGACGCCTACTGTATAAAGTACACTACCGAGTCAAATAACCCTTAGAAGTCGAGATCTTCCAAATACCATAGAGTAGCAAAGGAGCTATAAAAAGGACTTAGAACACCCTTAAAGAAAGCTAATACTACTATAAGAGGCAGTACCTTTAATGTAGACTTCACAGAGCAAGCTACTAAGGATTACTCTAATACTACTAAAGGTTCACAAAGAGGAAAGGCCTTAGCATGTAATAGATGCTTAAAGAGAGCCAGGACACTGGTGGATAAGGAGACGTCCTATAAGAAGCCAACACCTAAGTACTTAGCGTGTGGAATACAAGGACACTCCCTACGGGACTATTAGTGTTTATTTAAAGATAAGAGACCTGTAGGAGCCATAATAGGAGATACGCGCATTAATAGGGCACTAAAAAAGGTAGAAAAGAATAAGAATCTTACTAACCAAGTTATAAAGATCAGACTTAAAGAACAAGAAGACAAGGCTTAATAACAATAGAATAAGAGCTAGGAAGTTAAGATCAAGGAAGAAGCTAATGCAATATTCCTAGAATTATATTACACTGGTTAAACCTATCCACTAAAGCTATTAACTATTCTTAACTTAGAAACTACTCTCTATATCTTTAATAACCTCTCTCGTTTTTATAATTTCAGGAAAGCTCTAAGACACAAATATATCACCACCGGCAGCTTAGAAGTGCCTATACTAGGCTACAGCAATATTACTATCCAAATTATAAAACTAAACAAGAGTAAGGGAACCCTACGTCTTAAGGACGTTGCCTTTTATACGGACTTTAATATAAATCTAGTGTCGTTCTGTCTGCTTCGAAAACGAGGGTTCTACTAGGATAATAAAGGAGACAACAATCTTCTAGTTTGGAAGGATAACACGATCCTATATTAAATGGAAGAATGTTACGGATAATAGACTATCAAATACGTCTAACTAGGAAGTTAATTAGCGTTTAATATAAGCCGACTGCTACGCCGTTAATAGAAGCGTAGAGCATTATTAAGAGACGCTCGTCCAGATTTAAAAGGTAATGTATATCTATAGTATCTGCGTCTAGGTCATCCAGGACCTATAAGCTTTTATTATTTAGGTCTTAACGCCCTAGGAGTTAAGCTTTAAGGCCTAAAAACAACGGAATGTTAATATTACAATCTCGCCAAAATTAAGCGTTAGGTCTTAAGAAGGTTCTTAAAACAGAATATTAATAAACCTTATCTTAACCTCTATATTAACTAGACTGACCTTAAGAAAGCGCATACTAGATTTATATAAGTTATATTTATCTATAACACCTTCTTAGGGAGAACCTTCCCGTATTTTATAACAACGTATAGCAAAGAGAAGGAGACACTATAAGTGCTTAAAGATTTTATCTAATGGATTTATCTAAGGCATAACCTTAAGGTTAACACTATTAGATTAGTAACGAGCTAGGGGGAAGAAGAACCCTTAAATAGCTGCAGACCTAAGGGATTATATTTAAGCCTTCGGCGCCTTATACCTAAGCTTAAAATGGTACCGCCGAACGCTTAGGGGGTGTAATTATTGAGAGAGCACGTATAATAAGAATTGCTGCCAATCTACCACACGATCTATGGAAAGAGATAGTCGACTATATAGTCTACCTTTGAGATTAAACGCCACGGGAAAGCAATAGTTGGAAATCGCCCTATAAGAGGTTCTATACCTTCCTAGCTAATAAGTTAAGAAAGCCGTAACTAGCGCACCTAAAAGCCTACAGCTATAGGGCGTATGCGATAACGTTGGACGCCTAGCTAAAGAAGAAAAGGCTAAGCAAGCTAGATTCGCGAGCCTATATTGGCTACCTTATTAGCTATAACTTTACTAATATCTACAGGATCTGGATCCCATATAAAGGTATTATTATCTCTACTAGGGACGTCATCTTTGACGAGAAGATGTTCTTTAACGGCAAGTAAACGGACATCTTAAAGGACCTACACGCTAAGTTAGACACGCTAATTAAGAAGATTTAACTCCCTAATACCCTAACTAAGAATAAGGTCCTTCTAGAAGATAATAAAGAAGTATTTAAACCATTAATTTAAGAGGAAGATAATAACGTTAATAAGCCAGTTTAAACCTTTAATAAGTTAGTAGATCTTAAGCTTGTAAGAGCTCTTAAAGATATATATTATACGCCACCTCTAATAGAAGAAGACAAAGAATCTCTATATGCCTTTTACGTCAAGTATCCTACAAAGTTAGATGTATAAGGTACTAATTAGGATATCGTTAGCCAAGTAGGAGACAGGTTTTATACTTAGGGGGTGTTTAATAACTCTATTAAGGACTTATTTAAGGAAGCCTATAATAATAGGTTTAAAGACTTTATTACTAAAAGGATTATATTAGCCTATCACGGCGCCTTCTTAGCAGGAAGGAAGTTTAACCTTAATAGTTAACTTAATAACAGCAAGCTAAAATTAGGCAGAATACGTAATATTAGATTATATAGGAAGAACTTACCTCCGCTACCTTAGTTAATCCGCAACCTTAATATATATCCTCTTTAAGATTAGTTCTAAGAAGCTTAACAAGCCTACCTCTAATCCTATTATTAAATAAGGTCGTTTTAAGAAACAGATAAGAAGTATATAAAGGGACAGTAGGTCCTTAGCTTAATATAGGTGTTTATCTATAAGACGGACAAGCATGGATTTCTCCAGAAATACAAGGCATAATTAGTAGTCTGCGGAAATTAACAGGCCCCAGGAGACCTACCTATAAGAGCTACTACATTAGCTAGTACAACCTTCCGATCACTTATAGCGATCACCGCAAAATTCGACCTGGAGACGATACAGATAGATGCAGTTAATGCGTTTATCCATTGCGATCTCAACAAGGTCATCTACATAAAGCTACCGCCAAGGTTCAATAAAGGAAAGACAGACAAAGTACTGCGCTTAAAAAAAGCCCTATACAGACTACAACGATTACCACTATTATGGCAGAAGAATCTCACGAGCTTATTAAACAAATTGGGTTTTAAAGAGGTACCTTAGGAGCCGTATATTATACTAAAAGGTAAAATAGTCGTCTTCTTCTATATTAATAATATTGTCTTCTACTACCAAAAGACAGATAAGAAGAAAGCTTAAGAAGCAATTAAGGAGCTAAGTAAGGAATACCAGATAAGTACCCTTAGCGAGCTAAAATGGTTCCTAGGAATCTACGTGCTATGCAATTATAGCTAGAGGCTCCTATAGCTATCCCAGGAAGCCTATATTAAGAAGATAGCTAACTAGTATAAAATAGATCTCAGAGGGCGTCTTTTAGATACTCCTATAGCAGAATCAGAACTCCTCCCTACTAATCACCAATTAATCCGTCTGACGCGTCCGTCCCCTAATATAGACCTATTAGTCCACCCTATATCTCTACCAGCCTCTACAATGCTATATTAGAGAAAATTAGGTTTAGTACTCTATGCAGCCACTATAACGCGTCCGGATATTGCGTTTGCAGTATTAAGGCTAGCAAGGTTTAATTAGGACCTAAGCTAAGAGTATTATTAAGCAGCAGACAGAGTCATCTAATACCTATATAGCACGAGAAGCAGAGCAATCTGCTATAGAGGAGATAAGGAAGGAATAAACGGTAGAGGGAGAGATAAAGGAATACGCGACAAAGGAATACGCGACAAAGGACAAGACGACGGAAGAGACAGTAGAGGTAAAGCGCAATCATTTATCTATACCAGCGATGCATCATTCGCGGATAACTCCGTCGACAGAAAGAGCTTGCAAGGATACATTATAAAGCTATTTAGGGGGCCGATTGCCTGGAGAGCAAACAAGCAGGGTATAGTTACGACGTTAAGCACAGAAGCCGAGTTATTAGCCCTATTATAAACAGTAAAGGAAGCTATCTTTACCAGTAGACTGTTTAAAGCAATAATATTACGCCTAAATGAGCCCTTAATTATTAAATATAATAATACCTAAACGCTCCAACTAATTACAGAAGACACGGCAAAGCTGATTATAAAGCTCCAACACATTAATATCTATTAATACTAGCTACGTCAGGAATACGCAATAAGATGAGTATAATTTCAATAGATAGTAACGAAGGAGATAATTACTAATGGACTTATAAAGGCCCTGCCTAAGCAGAGGTTTCAAAGTTTTGTTAATATAATTAGGATAGTGGATATTAAGAAGCAGCTAGATAAGGAGAAGCAACTAGAGGACCTAAGGGACGGTATTAGAGCAAGATAAAAGGATTTAGATAAAATTACAGTTTAATTAACTCATTAACGGACATAAGAAGGTGGCTAGCTTTAACCTTAAAGAGCTTAAAGCTAAGGGGGTGTGTTAAATAATCTATATTCTCTAAGGCGTAAGACACGTACACAAGTTATATGTATAGGGCACATGCATTATAAATCTCTTTATAGAGCCCTAGGGGCCCTAGGTAAAGAACAAGACATCAATTAACAATTAAGTTAAGATCATCAATTAATCAACCCATTGTATTAATAAACCCCTCTACATGAATTTCGTGACAACTCTCCATATCTTTAATAACCTCTCTTGTTTTTACAATTTTAGGAAAGCTCTAAGATACAAATATATTATCGCCAGCAGCTTAGAAGTGCCTATACTAGGCTACAGCGATATTACTATCCAAGTTATAAAACTAGATAAGAGCAAGAGAATCCTACATCTTAAGGACGTTGCCTTTTATATAGACTTCAATATAAATCTAGTGTCGTTCCGTCTACTTCGAAAGTAAGGGTACTACTAGGACAATAAAGGAAATAATAATCTGCTAGTTTAGAAGGACAACACAATCCTATATTAAATGGAAGAACGTTATAGATAATAGACTATTAAATACGTCTAACTAGGAAGTTTATTAGCGTTTAATATAAGCTAACTACTACGCCGCCAACGGAAGCGCAGAGTATCGTTAAGAGACGCTTATCTAGATTTAAAAGGTAATGCGTATCTATAGCATCTGCGTCTAGGTTATTTAGAACCTATAAGCCTTTACCATCTAGGTCTTAACGCCTTAGGAGTCAAGCTTTAAGGCCTAAAGACAACAGAATATCAATATTGCAGTCTCGCCAAAATTAAGCATTAGGTCTTAAGAAGGTTCTTAAAACAGAATATTAATAAACCTTATCTTAACCTCTATATTAACTAGACTAACCTTAAGGAAGCGCATTCTAGATTTATATAAGTTATATTTATCTATAACACCTTCTTAGAAAGAACCTTCCCGTATTTTATAACAACGCATAGTAAGGAGAAGGAGATACTATAAGTGCTTAAAGATTTCATCTAATGGATTTGTCTAAGGTATAACCTTAAAGTTAACACTATTAGATTAGACAACAAGCTAGGGAGAAAGAGAACTCTTAAATAGCTATAGACTTAAGGGATTATATTTAAGCCTTTAGCGCCACATACTTAAGCTTAGAACAGTACCGCCGAACACTTAGGGGGTGTAATTATTAAAAGAACACAAGTAATAAGAATTGCTGCCAAGCTACCACATAATCTATAGAACGAGATTGTTAACTATACAGTCTACCTTTAAGATTAAACGCCACGAGAAAGCAATGGATGGAAATCACTATATAAGAGGTTCCATACCTACCTAATAAATAGAAGATTAAGAAAACTATAATTAGCGCACCTAAAAGCCTACAGCTATAGGGCGTACGCGATAATGTCAGATGCCTAGCTAAAGAAGAAAAGGCTAAGTAAGCTAAATCCGCGAGCCCACATCAGCTACCTTATTGGCTATAACTCTACTAATATCTATAGGATCTGGATTTTACACAAAGGTATCATTATCTCTACTAGGGACGTCATCTTCGATAAAAAGACGTTCTTTAACAGTAAGTAAACGGACATCTTAAAGGACCTATATGCTAAATTAGATATACTAATTAAGAAGATTTAACTCCCTAATACCCTAACCAAGAATAAGGTCCTTCTGGAAGACGATAAAGAAATATTTAAACCATTAATTTAAGAGGAAGACGACGACAATATTAATAAGCTAGTTTAAACCTTTAATAAGTTAGCAGATCTCAAGCTTACAAGAGCTCTCGAAGATGCGTACTATACACTACCTCTAACAGAAGAAGACGAAGAATATCTATATGCCTTTTATGTTAAGTATCCTACGAAATTAAATATACAAGGTACTAATTAAGACGTCGCTTATCAAGTAGGAGATGCGTTTAACACTTAGGGGGTGTCCAATAACTTAGTTAAAGACTTATTTAAGGAAGCTAGTAATAATAGGTTTAAAGACTTTATTACTAAAAGGATTACATTAGCCTATTATAGCGCCTTCTTAGCAGGAAGGAAGTTTAACCTTAATAGTTAACTTAATAACAGCAAGCTAAAATTAGGCAGAATACGTAATATTAGATTATATAGGAAGACCTTACCTCCGCCACCTTAGTTAATCCGCAACCTTAATATATATCCTCTTTAAGATTAGTTCTAAGAAGCTTAACAAGCCTACCTCTAATCCTATTATTAAATAAGGTCGTTTTAAGAAACAGAAAAGAAGTATATAAAGGGACAGCAGATCCTTAGCTTAATATAGGTGTTTGTCTATAAGACGGACAAGCACGGATTTCTCCAGAAATACAAGGTATGCTTAGTAGTATACAGAAATTAATAGGCCCCAGGAGACCTACCTACAAGAGCTACTATATTAGCTAGTACAACCTTCTAAACCCTTATAGCGATTACTACAAAATTCAACCTAGAGACGACATAGATAGATACAGTTAATGCATTTGTCTATTATAATCTCAACGAGGTCGTCTATATAAAGCTACTACTAGGGTTTAACAAAGGAAAGACAGACAAAGTACTGCGCTTAAGAAAAGCCTTATATGGACTACAACAATTACCACTATTATAGCAGAAGAATCTCACGAGCTCGTTAAACAAATTAGGCTTTAAAGAGGTACCTTAGAAGCCGTATATTATGCTAAAAGGTAGAATAGTTGTCTTCTTCTATATTAACGATATTGTCTTCTACTACTAAAAGATAGATAAGAAGAAAGCTTAAGAAGCAATTAAGGAGCTATGCAAGGAATACCAAATAAGTATTTTTAGCGAGCTAAAATGGTTCCTAGAAATCCATATGTTATATAATTATAGCCAGAGGCTCCTATAGCTATCCTAGGAAGCCTATATTAAGAAAATAGCTAACTAGTATAAGATAGATCTCAGAGGGCGTCTTCCAGACACTTCTATAGCAGAATTGGAACTCCTCCCTACTAATTACTAATTAATCCGTCTAACGCTTCTGTTCCCTAATATAGACCTACTAGTCCATCCTATATCCCTACCAAGAGAAGCAGCTTCTACGATGCTATATCAGAGAAAAATGGGTTTAATACTTTATATAGCCACTACAACGCGTCCGGATATTGCTTTTGTAGTATTACGGCTAATAAGGTTTAATTAGAACCCAAGCTAAGAGCACTATTAAGCAGCAGACAGAGTAATCCAGTATCTATATAGCATGAGGAGCAGAGCAATCTACTATAGAGGAGACAAGGAAGGAATAAACGGTAGAGGGAAAGATAAAGGAATACGCAATAAAGGACAAGACAACAGAAGAGACGGTAGAGATAAAGCGCAATTATTTATCTATGCTAGTGATGCATTATTCGCGGACAACTCCGTTAACAGAAAGAGCTCGCAAGGATACATTATAAAGCTATTTAGGGGGCCGATCGCCTGGAGAGCAAACAAGTAGGGTATAGTAATAACATTAAGCACAAAAGCCGAGTTATTAGCCCTATTATAGATAGTAAAGGAAGCTATCTTTATTAGCAGGCTATTTAAAGCAATAACGTTATACCTAAACAAGCCCTTAATTATTAAATGTAATAATACGCAGACACTCTAACTAATTACGGAAGATACGGTAAAGCTAATCATAAAGCTCCAATATGTTAACATCTATTAACACTAGCTATATTAGGAATACGCAATAAGACAAGTATAATTTTAATAGATAGTAATAAAGGAGATAATTACTAATAGACTTATAAAGGCCCTACCTAGGCAGAGGTTTCAAAGCTTCGTTAATATAATTGGGATGGTGGATATTAAGGAGCAGCTAGATAAGAAGAAGCAACTAGAGGACCTAAGGGACAGTATTAAAGCAAGACGGAAGGATTTAGATAAGATTACGGTTTAATTGACTTATTGACGGATATGAGAAGGTGGCTAGCTTTGACCTTAAAGAGCTTAAAGCTAAGGGGGTGTATTAGATAATCTATATTCTCTAAAGGCGTGGGTTACGTGCACGAGTTATATACACAAAGACACGTCACTGAAGACACGTTAGATTAAGGTTAAAAAGACACGATACAAGATCATCAATCCATTAACCCATTTTTCATCAATGAACTCATCTATTTGAACTTCGTGACAGTTATAGGGGCAGGCTTAATATTGGTAAACTATATTATAGAGCCACGCTTTCCTTAATAAGGTTAAGCTCCGCTCTAGAGTTAATTAAGTACTTGGCCCTTTCGTCTCCTATCTACGCTTTTACCTTTAGGTACTATCTTTAAAACTAGATAAATTCTGCTTCTTGTTTAATTTAATCTACCTTAGCAGTTATTAAGCCGGCTTAATTAACATAGAACGTTAGATATACTAATAATATAGATGCTTTAACATCCTCTTACTTCTGTTAGTAAGGCTCCATAAGAGGTAGCGGGAGAGGCTTAAAGAATAGCCTTACGACCTTAGGTATATACATAAGGCAGTCTCTAATAGTAACTTTAATAGTTTTTAATAAGATCTTGTCCGCTATTACTATTAGACTTAGAACGTTTCCCTTTAGTATATCTATTATCCTAACTAGCTTTAGTTATAGTGCTTTAGCTATTGTCGTTATATCCACTATCTACTTTATCTGTTTTGGCTATTTGGTATACTCCATTTTATTAATCTTATTATTGTTTAGCGGTGGTTAAGGAGCCTGCTGTTGGGGCTATAGGGTAATTTACAGTGGGGTGTCATAAGTGTCCGTCCTAAGCGAATTTTTAAGCCAATCCACCCCACTAAATTATATATAATAACCACATAATTAATTCTAAAGCCTTAAAAAATGTCTAAGGTTTATATTATATATTAAATCTAGCTATTATTACTTTTTTTTATTTTTAAAACCGACAATTCCTTTAGAAATCCTATTAGTTCCCCAATAAGATCTATAATGTTTAATATATATTTTCTACTACTAGATATTAAATTTTTTTT
>Ga0307507_10002178_pt1 | contig 42036 bp, 24 predicted proteins | sample 7_EM_MG_FD_207223 | JGI IMG/M metagenome (GOLD analysis project Ga0307507, IMG submission 207223) | Populus trichocarpa ectomycorrhiza microbial communities from riparian zone in the Pacific Northwest, United States - 7_EM | ecosystem: Host-associated > Plants > Roots > Unclassified | place... | reverse complement strand
TCGAAGGACTCTAAGGGTCGGACGCCGCTGTCGTGGGCTGCAGAGAACGGGCACGAGGCGGTGGTTAAGCTGCTGCTCGAGACCGAGAAGGTGGACGTGGACTCGAAGGACTCCTATGGTCAGACGCCGCTGTTGTGGGCTGCAGGGAACGAGCACGAGGCGGTGGTTAAGCTGCTGCTCGAGACCGAGAAGGTGGACGTGGACTCGAAGGACTCTAATGGTCAGACGCCGCTGTCGTGGGCTGCAGAGAACGGGTGCAAGGCGGTGGTTAAGTTGCTCGAGAATGCGCAACACTTGCTATTGTAAAATGACTGCAAACCGCCCCACCCACCCACCTTCTATTGTTATTATTATTATTATTATTTTCTTAAATCTCTATTTCATAGAGGGGTCTGGGGGAGCAGAGATATATATAGTGCTCGAGGTAGTTTGCCACTATTGCCACTGGCTATTCTAGTATCTTCTTCTCGATTGATCTAATTTGAAATCTGATTTTTCGATTTTAGTAAAAGCAAGTACAGTAGAATACAGTAGAACCATCTAGAAGATGCGAGAGACATAGTGGCAACTTTATAGCAAGAATATGAAATAGAGATAATACGAAGAGGAACACTGATGTTTTCACATCAATTGTTTTACATCAATGTAGAACCTTGCGAAGATACTTCGAGAGTTCGTGGCTACAACGCAAAACTACCTCGTAGATTGATCTATTTCCTCTATTATCCTTAAGTAATTGTTACAACATACGATTGTAGTTGGATGCTGTGGGCCGAGTATTCTCTTGTAACAATGTACGCATCACATACCCTCTAGTAAGGCTTGGACGCGGTATTGTATCGCTTCCGCTGGTAGTAGAGGTATGCAAGACAATAGACACTGGTCAATGTGAAAGGGTGCTCTTTCCCAAGCGCCTTCTCACACCCTTCCACCGCTCTTCGGTTCATCTACTATACCTCATCGTACTTCACCTAGCGGAGCGTCTCCGGGCAGAACCATCCCACAGAACCAGATTACTTAGCAATTAGTAAGCTCGCACGGGCCACTATCACCAACGCCAAATTGAATTTAAATAACAAAGCACTATTTACATATGTAATACTCCAATATTTGGCCGTCTATTTTAACAGGATCCTTTCCCTTTTTACTACCACGTATGCGCTTGGCCTTAGGGGACCTAATAGCAAGTACACTAGCTTTATGGGCCTTATGCGCATCTATAGAAGCTCCCTATCGCGATCGCTTTAATTTTAACGGAATACTAACCTCTTTTAGCTTAGGATCACTAGGACCCTCATTAGTATCACTTACAATTAATATAAAATTACTATAAGCTAATTAAGTATAGGTCCTTTAAGCTCTAGTACGCGCCGCTCTACCAAATTAATGGAGTAGGAGAGGTAGCGGCTCTTAATAATTGGCAAGTGCCAAATAGTTCTTAATAGGCTCCTTCTCACCAATATTTTAGTAAGGGTTGTCTAATATAGTACCTTAGAGTACTTCCGCGTTATTAAGCCACAAGTTGTCGTCCTCCCCTACTTCTAAAATAACCACCTCATCCTCCAACCCCCCTAAAACTTCGTCATACAGTACCAACGGCTCGTTAAACGGTTACTACTCATCCTCCTTAATATCCATATCTACTTCGTCGGCTGGCTCTTTGTTTTAGATTAGAAATTGGTTAAGATCTACGCCGCCGCTTAGTACCTACTTATTCTGCTTCCAGGCCTCCTCCTGCCTTTCCTTTTAGAGCTCTTATACAGTGATGTTGGCAGCGCGTTCAGCAATCTCAGCGCTTGTTTTACCCTACTGGTTGGCCTTACCATACTTCTTTTTAGGTAGTGGCTGCCAGCAAGCCTTTGGAGGAACCTCAAATAGAGCGCCCTTAGGTAGCGATTAAAGCTCTACCTATCTACTTAAAATAGCTATTTAAGCCACCTTAAAGTCTTTAAATTTACTAGCAAGCTCACCCATTTCTTTAGCAGGAAGGTCCTTAATAATATTAAGGAGGCGGAGAACTGATAGCCAGATCCTAGTAAGAGCTTCCAGGTGCTCTAGCAGAGGGTTACCTTAAAACGCTATATCCTTAATATATCGCGGTTGCTAATCTGGAGCGGCAATTAGCTTTATTACGACACACTAGCAAGGGTAGATTAAAGCCAGTAATATAAAAAGCCTCTGCATTAAACACCGAATAAGCATATAGCAACAGGGGAGACTATATTAGTAGGGGTCCTCGCAGTTACAATCACCCTACTTCTACTCCTAATTAGCCTACTCCTGCTTTTCCTCATTCGTTAAAGCCCTCGCGCCATATATAGAGTTAAAGATTCGCTTAAGCGCGTAGTGTGTTACTATACCATTAATCTACACAAAGTAGTGCTAAAAGAGATCTAGGGTAATAATTCAGGGGAGGGACGTTTTAGAGGTATATTTAGATTTAATTAATTCTTTACATAACATTAAAATCCACTTCTTTAGCTTAATTATAGTATCCTTAAGGCTTAATTAATAATTAGTAAAGTATTTTAATCCTCTATTAATACCCTCGCCTTATTGGCTTGCTACTATACCTAAGTTTAGAAGGTATCTAGTAAGGGAGTAAGCGGTTAAGGAAAAGTTAATATTAAAATAAGGTTTTAAGCTAGGGAACAGAATATTGTTAAGAGGCATTTAGATAAGCTTTACTATAGGCCAGTCTATAGTAAAGCTTATCTAAATACCTCTTAACGGCATTCTATTCCCCGGCTTAAAAGTTAAACTTACCTAATATAGCAGGTAATTATCTGGCTCTCCTTTTTAATATATATAGTCTAAAACTATACCTTATTGCATAGGTATAGCTTATTTAGGACTGCCTTTTAATTGGCTTCAAGCTCTACTACCATTTTAGATTTTAGGTAGGGCTAAAATAGTTCCTTTACTACCTTCCTCTCTTCCGCCGAGTAGCCATACGGCCTCTTAGCCTTTATTTAGATCCCCTTATTAATCCACTTCTTCATTGCCTTTATAGCGTGCCACTGGCAGTACTAGAGAACTACTGCGATTAACTGCCCTACTAATAAGGCGGCTGCAAGGCCCTTACCAAAGTTAATAATAATAACTTTAGGTAGCTGTTTCTAAAGCTTCTGCTAAGCAAACTCTAGGAAGAAGGCCTAATCTAGCTAAGACTCGCTCTTAATAAACAACTATATTGCTAGAAAAAAGGACCCTATATTAGTAACACTAGTAATAATAGCCAATAAGAGCTTAGATCGATTAGTATTAAATATAGCATCTATTTAGCAGCTAAAGTTGGTAATAAACCTTTGCGCTAAATCTACCTGGATAGAAAGCCAGAATATAAGCTACTAGAGACTCTAGGTAATTAAATAACCTAATTCTAGATTAATTATATAAGTATATTAAAACCGGTACTTAAATCTATACTAGTGGAGAAGCAGCTTAAGCATACTAAGCGCCCGTAGCTGACCCTTAGCTCCACTAGGAAGGCCGCTTAACAATTACGCTAAGCCATAGTATTTCTTCTTACTTATATGCAACTCCCGGGCAGAAAGTTAACGCTATACAGTAAAATAGGTCTCTTGTGTTGCCCTAAGAGCATAGGCTTCCGCGGCTGCGTCTCTAGCCTCTAGTAGTTAATCCTAGTGGCCAATATTGTTACGGACGCTTTAAGTACAATATTACGACTACTTGGAGAAGAGTCACAGGAAGCTAGTTGGTTAATACAGGCACAGTCTAAGATAGATCTGGTGGAACTATATAACAAGGAATAGTAACCGAGGTCACATAATATGATCTGTGTAATCTATGTAATCTATATAATCTATAGGATAGAGCAGATAAAGCAGACAAAGTAAGCGGAGTGAAGGGATTTCTTAGGAGTATGGTTGTGTATTTAAAGGACCACAGTCCCTACCCAGATAGTTCTCTCTTTGTAGTAAATCTTAGAATACAATTAGAGTTAATTTATTAGGCAACCACTCCACCAGTTATTATTACGTTGTTAACTTGTCGTACCTATATACCCAACCTATTGACAGAACCCACTGTAGTTCCTACTATAAGGTTCCGTTATATATTCACTACCAAGGTTACGGTATTGGAATAAACTTAAACAATATACCACTAAGAGCAGCACCAGTCACGACGGCGTCAACAGGAGCTATAACCTTAAGGCCAGGTAATACCAGTATGGATAAGGGGGATTCTTAAGTGGTTACGCAAGGTTAGTTATAGGAAATGGTTAATTACTTATAAGATAATAATAGGATACTTAAAGAACGCATTAATGGAATTAGAGCAGTAAAGATTAAGTTACCTTTAATTGAACGATTCTTAGGAGAAAAGTTAAAGCTTAAAGGATTTCTTACATAAATGTACTTTAAGGTAGTACAGGAAGGAGCGAAGTTAGCAACATTATTGGATTAAGTAGCCTATGTAGGATTATTCCTGATAGGGAGGGCACTTAAGTGGTTTAAGCCATATCTTACGGAAATACAGGCTAATAGCATAACAACTACTAACTAGGATGTATGGTATATATTTACTAGTTAGAATGGGTTTGTAGAGTAATTAACGCAGATATTTAGAGACCTGGAAGCCATAACTATAGCAGAATGAAAGCTTTAGAACTTAGTATAACGCACTTTAGTAATTAAGTATACAACACAGTTTTAAACACTAGCTATGTAGGTTGAGTAAAATAATAGGGCGCTTATAGCACAGTATAAATAGGGACTTAAGGCTAAAGTCCAGGACATAATTATCCTAATGGAAGATGCGGATACTCTAAGGGAGTTAATAGATTAGTTAATAAAGATTAATAACTAAATCTATTAAAGGGAATAAGCTAAAAGAGGGCAAGACAAAGTTCTACAGTTATATAAGGCGTAGAGTACGCAATGATAGACACAGAGTTAAAAACTATGGAATAGCGTAGAGTTAATGGACCTAAGCGGTACTAAAGAAACTTGAAGATGGAAAAAGAAACTATGGAAACCTAGAGGTTAAGGATTAAGTAATTAAAGGACTAAGGAGCAGAGGCCAAACTAGGGATCTTAGCAGTAGAAGACGTTTAGGCGGACTCTATAGCAAGAAAGATGGTTTAAAGATAGAGCTTATATAAATTGCGGAAAATAGGGTTATTTCGCCAGAGACTATAGAGGTGGTTAGAGTAACCATATAGTAAAAGGAACCAGACCAGTAGACGGCACGTATATATAGAGGGACGACGGTGCACTATAAGGAATAAGAGAATGTTTAATTAACAGTTTTGCGTATTATTATAACAACGCATACTGAATTTATGAGGACGCTAAGTACGGCGTAAGCTATTGGCTATAGGAGCTAGAGTTAAAAGGACTCCAAGGAACCAGAGAGTTAGATAAAGAATAAGATTAACTCTATAAGCTAGATTAAGATGTTACAGCAACATATAGATAAAGATTAGTAGTAATAATAATGGAGTTAAAGTACTTATTAATTAATAGCAATGAGGACAAAAAGGAGGCTAACTAGGAGCACTTAAACCTTAATAACGCAATAGAAGTAGAGACTAAGACCATTACTAAACAAGGTTTAGTAATGGGTATAGCGATACCATTAGATACAATTTTCATCGCTTTATAAGACAATAGGAGTAATGTTTAGAAGAAACTAAGTAAGCAGATAACTACTAGTACTAGCTTATTACTTAATAAAGGCAAAAGGCTATAGGCTTAAGATTTTTAAGAAGAGATAAGAGAAGCTTAAGATTCTTAAGATAAGATAAGACATACCTAAGAACCTATAATGGATGAAAACTAATAGGAAAGGGCAGCAACTTAGTTTAGTAATAAATAAATAAGTACAGGATGCAAGTTTAAGAACTACAAGTTTAGGGAACGAATAAGAACGTTAGCAATTCTAGGTAAATATAGTATTCAGCCTAAAGATTAAAAAGTCGATACTAGGATTAAAAAGCAAGACGATTATAAAGATCTAGCTACAAGACGCAGAAAACAAGAAACTATAGATAAGTTTAGGACAAGAATTATTGTATAGTAAGAGTAAAAGCTAGACAAGAGATCAGCTACGCTAGGTTATATAAGGGACAGAGCACCTATATAAAGAGTTACTAATAGGCCGAGTGCAGGGACACCTAGGGTAAAGTGATTAGATAAACTAGAATAAGAAGAGGATCTAGACATTCTAACTAGGTTTAAAGAAAGATATACTAAAGAATGTTACAATGCAGCGATAATAAGGTACTTTCTAACAGATAGACCATACACACTAAACCAGTTGTATAGAAAGTGGTATAGGCAACGACACAATGATAAATAGGAAGATTTTTATATATGGCTAGATGAAAAAGTTGTCTAAGACTAACCTATTACGGAAAAACGCATGAGTTATATTAAAGGAACATTAATTATGATGTTAAGGAACCTAAAAGAGAGGTCTAGGGACTAGAGAAGTAAGTAATAAATCTTAGTACCTATAGCAGAGATACTAGTAGTCAGGTTAACTAGGTATAGGTTTAAACTTAAGGATAAAGATAAACTAAGAGTTGACCTAAAATATGCAGCGCATTATACACTATCATAGATAGCTTATGTGGATAATATATGTAACATGCATAGAGCACCTAAAGATAAGAACTGGAAGTACCTAGTAAGGATATATTGGGCACTAAAGGAAAAGCGGTTTAGGAACGCCAAGTATATATATAGTTAGCACCCAGTAGAAGTATAAGGTTAAGGAGACTTAATACTTTAACTAGGAAGATTCCTTACAGAAGAATGCCTAAATAGATAACAGTAGTAGGAGTACCTAGAAAACACTTATCTATGGTATATAAAGGAAAAGAAATAAACTAAGTATTAGCTAAAGTTAGACCAAGTATAAGTAGGATTAAGTAGCCAACAGTTAGGAAAAGAGGAGGTATATGGGACTAGAGGGAACCAGTATTAGAGCCTTAGACCCTTAAAGGAATTTAAAAATAACACCTAAATTTAAGAGCTAAGTGGCAAGATCAGCAGTTTAAAGTGTTGGTAGATAGTGGAGTAACTAGGAACCATATATCACTAAAGGCAGTAGAGAGAATGGGGTTACTACACAGATAGAAAAAACACCTATATCCACTTATAACGATTTTAGGAGATTAGATAGCCTATAGAGGAGGCATTATTAATCTTAAAACAGAACCTATTTAAATAACTATTAAAGGGAGACCAGTTAGAATGTCTTTTAATATCCTACCATTAGGACAGGACAAGGCGATACTAGGAATACCTTAATTATAGGAGTACAATCCAAAGATTAATTAGGTTATAGGTTAAGTTAATATTAAAGATATACAACAATATAAAGTGCGACAGCAAACCAAGTTGGTATAGTACTAAGTCGGAGCAACATATAAGGAGACTAAGTAAGGCTTAAGTTATATACTAAAGAGATACCACAAGTATAGAAAAAAGTTATGGTTACTAAAAAGTAAGAAGCTGTTAGAATATATAGCTTAGGACTATAAAATAGAGTTAGAAGAAGGAATAAGTCTAAAGTTCTTTCCAATCTATAAGCTTACTAAAATAGAGTTAGTAGTGCTTAAGGAGTTTATCCAGGAGAACTTATAAAAGGGATATATTAGACTGTTATAGTTATTAGCAAGATATCCAGTATTATTTATCCTAAAGAAAAACGGAAAACTTAGGATGTGTATAGACTATAGACAGTTAAACAGCATTACTAGAAAGGATAGGTATTCTTTACCCTTAATGTCATAGGGCGCGGAACAGTGGCAGCTAAATATATGTATTCAAGGAGTCTATAAGACGTTACACAATCGATCGTAAGGGTCGAGGGCGTAAGGAGGTGATATACCTACGCGTAGCTGACGTAAGCTGTACGCGAGGTATACGTAAGAGCACGGGGCTCTCCTATGGAGGCCCCTACAGTGTGGTTCCGTGACACTACCCCCCCTCCTATAGAGGCGGAGCTCCGGCGACGCTGTGGTTGCTATATACATGTAGTAAGGTATAGAGAAGAAAAGGAAATATCGCTAAAGGCTTACAATAACGTTATGTAATAAGACTTGGCACCTAAGAATTCGACCAATTAGATAACTTTAACCGCCGGTTAAAGTTCCTGGACATCTTAACAATTTTCTAGTTACGTAATCGCAATCTGCGGCAATCTAATAGCAATTTGCCCTTACATAGCAATATACGGTTTAACTCTATAAGGGCTCCTATAGAGGATTAGGCACGAAGTCTCTGCTTAGGCCCAGTTTCTATAGGTTTACGTAGTGAAAATCGCTGATTAGATCCTTTGCATTTTTAAAATCTTCCCATAGTTGCCATTCTGGCTGGTCTATGTCAAATCCTGTATAGATAGCTCTATAGTAGAGCTGCCGTCCCCTGCCTTTACCACGGTATTTAGAGTTGATGATTTGTTTAATGGTCCACTCCTTATAGTTCTTGTCTTCGTTCTTATCTCGGATTAGTACTAGTAGAGGTTTAGGCTATATCTATCCTAGTAAGGGGTTAGGCTGGTAAAGGTATAGTAGCTATAGGTAAAATACAGGCCATATCCCACGGGTGGCTAGGGCAGGCGGGAGCTCTAGCTTATATGCGGCTCCCCTGTTAATGACTTGTTTAATTTAATAGGGGCCGAGATTCTTATAATCGAGTAACTTTATAGGCCTCTACATAGAGATATTGCGTGTATCTAGCCATACCCAGTCGTTAACACGCATCTCCAGTAGTGGCGCTCTATAACGGTCGGCGAAGTAGGCCTGCTTTGCTTAAGCCCAGGCCATTTCTCCCTTGCAGTAGTTGAGTAGATTTTTCATGCGGTCTGTATATTGGTTGGTAAGTAGCATCTTAAGGCGTTTTCTATATGGTAGTTTCTTATTAATAGGTTCTAGTGGCTCTATGCTAAATTAGGGGTGATAACCCTTGTTTATAAAGAACAGGGTAAGTCCTATAGTGGTTAAGACGTAGTTATTCGCTGCGAATTTACCTAGTAGAAGGTAATCCACCCAGTTATCCTAACTATAGGCGACTACCTGTTATAGGTATGCTTTTATACTAGCATTAGCTTTTTCCGGTTACCCAGCAGTTTTGTGGTGGAAGGATATAGATATCTTAACGAAGGTGCTAAGACGTTGGTAGATTCATCTCCATATATTAAAGTTAAACTGTATGCCTTGGTTGGACGTAATTAAGTCAGGTAGCCTATATAATCGGTAAACTTCGCGGAGAAAGGCGTTAGTAACATCACTAACGGCTACACCTTCGGTAGGGACATAGTGGCGCTCTTTTATAAGTCAGCATATTATCATAAGGATATTCTTATAGGTACGGCCATGTCATTTATAGGGTAGTAGGTTAATAATAAAATCTATAGCAATATCTGCCCATCGTCGTATGGGTACTGGTAGAGGGTGTAGTAGTCCTTAGTACTTTGTATTAAAGGCCTTAGCGCGCTTATAACCGTAGCAGGCACCTATAAAGTGTTTAACTAAGTCTGTTATCTTAGGCCAGAAGTAGTATCGGCTAAGGAGCTTATAGGTCCCTCCTTTTCCTAGGTAGCCGCTTAACCGGAGGTTATAGGCCATTTGGATTAGTTGCCGTTATAGGTTTTCTAAGTTAGGGATAAATAGGCAGCCTCTATAGTAGAGCCTGTTCTCTTTTACTTTTAAGGCTGCCATATTAATCTGGCCCAAGCTTTGGAGGTTTATAGGCAGCGTACAGGTGCCGGCGGTCTTTACAGCAATAAGTTAATACAGTAGTAGGTTAACAGAGGTGTTATATACTACAGTAATAAGCTTGTTAATTTTAGGAGGTGATTTTAGTTCTGTGGTATAAAGCTAAGGTGCAGTTGGCTCTATTATAGGTAGCATACCTAGGGCTAAGTTCCGTGCTTTTAGGATTATCTATTGTTAGAACTAATTATAGGGGTCATCTTCTAACTAAGGAAGGTCTTGCAAGCGACGTGTTAGGCTATTAGGCTTAGTGCCTTATACTCCTGGTCTATATACGATTTTAAAGTTAAAACTAGAGAGGAACTCGTTCCAACGTACTTAGCGTTAGTTTAGCTACTTTATGGTTATAAAGTACTCGAGGTTACAATAATCCGTAAGGACTTTAGTTAGCTGGTTAGGTTCTGCTAAGGAGAGTTCCAGTTGGAATTCTTTAAATACTTATATAATTATAAGGAGTTCCTTGTCATAGATCTTATAGTTACACTCTTATAGTATAAGCTTAGACGAGTAGAATGTAACTAAGTAGAGGAGGCTATTATCACCCATCTAAAAAAGGATGCCTGCGTTAATGTGGTCTAAGGAGTCAGTTTTAAGATAGAGTTGTCGTCCTAGTATAAAGTAAGCTAGGATAGGTGCTTTAGTAAAGGCATTTTTAAGGTCTTGAAACGCTTTCTCGCATTTAGGCGTCTAAGTAAAGCGTAGGTACGTTTTTCTTCCTTTCACAGAAAGGCCCTTCGTTCGCATTATTGCTATAAGTGGTACTACTACGCCTAAGAAGTTGTATATAAATTTCCGATAGAAGTTGGCGAAACCAAGGAAGGCTTGTACATCCTTAATGCAGTTAGGGGCTTACTATTTGGCAATTATGCGTACCTTCTTAGGGTCTATACGGACACCTTTAGTAGTAATAATTAGTTTAAGGTATTTTACTTCTGTAACTAAGAATTCGCACTTCTTTAAATTAATATAAAGTCCTGCTTCCCTAAGGCGCTATAGGACCTTTCGAACGTGCTTAGTATACTTAGAAGGGTCGTTGCTATAAATAAGTATATCGTCTAGGTACGCAGAGCAGAAGTTATTGAGGTAGTCCTATAAGGCGTTATTAATATAGCTTTAGAAGGCGCCTGGGCCGTTACATATGCCAAAGGGCATGACGGTATATTCAAATTGGCCGAAGCGCGATATAAATGCGGTTTTCCATTTGTTACCTTTCCGTATTCAGAAATAGTTAAAGGCGGCGATAATATCAAGTTTAGTATAGATTTTGGCTTAACTAAGCCGCTTAAGGGTCTTACGTATAAGCGGTACTAGGTATCGGTTCTTAATCGTAATAGCGTTAAGTCCTCTATAGTCAATATAGAATTAGATACCTCCTCCTAGCTTTTTAGCGAGAAGGATAGGGGCAGCTGCTAGTAATATACTAGAATGAATGAACCCTTTATTAAGGTGCTCGTCGATATACTTTTTTATAACTAGGAGTTTGTCTTTTGATATTAGGTAGGGTCTCTTATAAGATAGCATTTTCCCTTATTTAATATTAATGGCATAGTCGTCAGGTTAATGTGGGGGGAGTATATCTGCGCCCTTTTGTAAGTATATGTTGATAAAGTCATAGTACCTCTTAGGGAGGAGCTTGCGGAGTTCCTCATTAGTAAGTCCTTTTTTAAGGTTTATAAACTTCTCAAAGTCTAAAGGTGAAAGTCCGTAGAGTTCTATAGGGGCGTTGTTTTTTGGGAGGTCAACTATGTCTATTCTGTTACTATAGAGGACATGGTCCTGTTCTTTATTAAGCTTATATAGTCGTGATTAGGAAGCTATAGCAACGGTCCAGCCTTTCTTACGTGCTATGCGGTAGAAGGCCGCAGCACTTACATAGTAGCAGTTGGTCGTAGGTGGGATAATAAGGGGTTCCTTAGGTTAATATCCTAGGGAGTAAATAAAGGCGGCTAGGCTATGCCCTAGGCAAGTCTCTCTACAGTATTTAGAGTTAAAGGTTACTTCTCTCTTTTTCCAGTTAATAGCGGGGTTGTGTTATTCAAGCCAGTTTATTCCAAGGATAATAGGGTAGTTGGTAAGTAGTATAATATAGGCCCAGAGCTCTTCCTGGTGCCCATTTATATCTAGGTAGAGTTATGCTATATAGGTAATCTTCTGTGCGGTATAATTACCATTAGCGAGTCGTAGGGCACAGGCTTTGGTAAGGGGTAAAGTAGGTAGGTTATAAGTGCACACAAATTAGGTATTTACAAATTTATTAGTAGCTCCGCAATTAATTATAGAACGGCTTTTATATTGCTTTTTAGCAGTAGTTCCTATTATAGGTAAAACTATCTATTTCCGTCCGTTTATTTTTACTAAGTTATCTATTAAGTAGGCCGATATATAGATCCCTCTATTATTAGGGCGTCCTAACCCGTAACTTAGGGCTGGGACTTAGCGTTTTCCGCTTCCGTATCTAACTCTACTACTATTGCTGCGTCTTTGTCTTATACGGTAGCGGTGCGTAGCGAGGTGTTCGGTGTTTAAGGTATAAAGTTAGGTGTTAGGCGGCGATTACCGAACCTAGCTATTAGGTAGTTTAGGTTCTCGTAATAACAGCCTTTTTAATGGCATCTATAGCAGCGCCTTAGCTTCTAAAGTAGCTCGCGCTCTCCGTCTAGGAGCTTACATGGGAAGGTTGGTATAGAGAGGTTGATATTGGCTCCGGTATTTATAGTAGGCGTCAGTAACCTAGTGTATATAGATATAGTTAGCCCAGAGGGCTTCTGTATAGGAGCCTTTAGGCGAGGGTTAGCAGTAGAGATCTAATTCAGCCGTCATTTAATCTTCCGTAGGGCTGCCACCATGCCATACACGTCATTGTAATTGTGACTAGCGGTAGTGTAACTAAGGCAATAGGTGACCTTTTTAAGGAAATCTTCCTGGTCTTTAGTGTTGTCTTAAAAGAGGACTCTAGTATATTTCTAGAACTTAACATAGAACTCGTTAAATAACTTAGTGGGACTTATCTTTAGGGCGCGTAGTTTGGCTCGACTGGTGGCCACTAGGTCGTGGTTGTAATATATTAGGTTAAGATTGTTAAGGACCTCCTAGTAGGACTGCTACTTCTAGGGGCCATTGGTCTCCCATTAGGCGAAGAGTCTGTTAAATAGGGTACCCTTTATACGCCCAATAATGTAACCAATCTTAGCATCCTCCCTAGGAAAAAGGTAGGCGCTCTAGGTTAGTTTCTTACGGATTTGCATCTTCTAGTAGCTGTATTCCTTACGGTCTCCCTAGAAGACTAGGGGATTAGGGTATCGTGTATTAGACCCTACAATTATGGCTTAAGTTTGGTCGCTATTATAGGAGTCATCCCTGTCAGGTAAAGCTGCTTAACGCTGACTTTCGGCTAAGCGTTAAGTGGGTAAGGTTGCTAGAGGCGTAGAGACTTAGGTAGTATAGTACGTAGTAGGGAGGTACTTGGTGTTGTTACGGATATGCTCGTTAAGCTAAGACTATAGGTATTTAATTATGCCCTCCTTTTTAGTAACCTGAGTAATAAGTACAATCTTAGCTTTCTTTAGTCGTTGGACGTCGCGTTTAGATATATAGAGGTCATCTTCGGTCTCTTAGCGTGTGTTATTAGCAAGTGCCTCACTAGCTTGTAAGTCTTGGATGATATTATAGTCTTAGGCAGCATGTAATTCGGCTCATGTAAGCTTTAGGTAGTAGTTCTATAAAAGGCGATAGTATTTATTAGGTTCTTGTGCTACCATTTATATAAACATCTCAGCGTCTCATATTTCGATCTTAATAGGTAGCTGCCCTTCTAGTTGCTTTTCCGTGGCTGTGTAATCAATAAAGGATGAGATATTACCGGTGTCTATCTCATTAAGGTTGTTGCTGTGACCACCTATACCAATAGGGGTGTACCCATCCTGCTAGGCTGGTTAACTCTTATCGTCTTCAAGGTAGTGCTGGGTACTCGGGGGTGTTTGTAGTTATAACTCTTTTAAGCCGCTAGGCTTGCCCTTAGGGGTTAAGGCTAGGGTTAATAAATTAAATTCTCCTAGGATTAATTGGCGTCGTAGGTTAGGTTAGGGTATTGGGTTGCTCTTTAGGCTTAACATAGTGGCTAGTAAGGAATATCGTCTTACTATCATAGTGCGAAGGTTGCTCGTAGACACGCTGCTTCTGGCAGCGCCTGTAGTATCGTAGACGTAGAATTGGTTGTAGGCTAGGTGTCAGTGGTAAAAAAAAAAAAGGCGCAACGTAATGTTATGGGGCGCGGAACAGTGGCAGCTGAATATATATATTCAAGGAGTCTACAAGACGTTACGCGATCGATCGTAAGGGTCGAGGGCGTAAGGAGGTAATATACCTACGCGTAGCTGACGTAAGCTGTACGCGAGGTGTACGCGAGAGCACGGGGCTCTCCTATGGAGGCCCCTACGGTGTGGTTCCGTGACACTTAATTAGCGAAATTTAAGACAGGATAGGCAATATAAAGATCTTTATAAAGATAGATCTAAGATAGGCGTACCACCAGATTAGAATTAAGGAAGGCAATAAGTGGAAGGCAGCCTTTAGGTCAAAGGAAGGACTATATAAGCCATTAGTTATGCAATTTAGGCTTATAAACGCACCAGCAACGTTCCAGAAGCGAATTAATAGTGTATTAGGAGAATACCTAGATGAATTTATTATAGCATACCTTAACGATATTATTATCTACTTAGAGAGTGAAGAAGAGCATAGAGAATACGTTAAATAGGTTTTAAAGAGACTATAAGAAGAAAAGATGCCAGTAGCAATTAAGAAATACAAGTTCTTCACCAGGAAGACCAATTTCGTTAGATTTATTATTAAACTAGGCTAACTTAGTATAGATCCAAAGAAGATTAAGGCTATAGTAAATTGGTAGGAACTAGAGAATATTACACAGTTAAGATCATTCCTAGGGTTTTGCAATTACTATAGAAGGTTTATAGCGCAGTGGTTATAGGATATTAAGCCATTTATAAGGTTAACAAAGAAAGAAGAACTGTGGGTATAGGGAAAGGAATAATAAAAACTATTTAAGAAAGTTAAAGAGTTGTTTACCTAGGAGCTAGTTCTTAAGATCTATTAACCAGGTCTAGAGATGGTTGTGGAAATAGATGCATTAGACTTTACACTAGGGGCGTACTTCCTACAGAAATATTAAGATGGATGGCACCCAGTGGCATACTATAGTTGAAAGATGACACTACTAGAGTTAAACTATAACATCTATAACAAGGAGTTGTTAGGTATAGTTATAGCACTTAAGGAATAAAGAGCATTCTTATAAGGTATAGAGAAACCATTTATGGTAAAGATAGACTATAAGAACCTTATAGGATTTCTAATAATAAAGGAACTCAACCAAAGACAGGTTAGATAGGCGGAAATGCTTATAGAATACTATTTTGAGATTTAGCATACTAAGGGTATAGATAATATATAAGCAGACGCTCTAAGCAGAAAGGCTGAACTATAGAGTAATAAAAAGCTATTAAGAGCTTTATTACAAAAGGATTAAGATGGATTGATTAGGTATAATTATTTAAAAGTTACAGTAATTAAGGAAAGTCAGATCCATAAGTTACTGGAAAGTGAATAGATATAAAAGATCTAAGAGGCATAGGTAGAGGATCCAGACTTAGAGTAATATAAAAATAGAGAAGCAATGTATATGCCTAAGTCTATTATAGAAGAATTTATTAAGGAATTCCATAAGGGAATAATATAAGGACATAACAGAGCTACAGGCTTAGTGTTAAGACTTTAAGAGGAGTATATTATTTAAGGAATCTGGGGACTAGTAAGATAAGTTATAAAGGAATATCTAGATTGCTAAAGGAATAAACTAATGAGGTATAAGCCGTACGGAGGGCTATAACCTGTTAAGACACCAGGAAGACCATAGGAGGTTATATTATAGGACTTTATTATTAAGTTACTAAAGTTAAGAGATCCTATTATAGGATAAGATTATAATGTGATTTTAGTAATAGTGGATAAGCTAATAAAGTAGGGATACTTTATAGCATGCACTAAAGAGATATTAGCAGAAGATGTTGCTAGAATCTATATAAAGGAAGTGTTTGCAAGATATAGAGTACTAGATAAGATTATATTGGATAGAGATCTAAGATTTATAGCAGTATTTTAAAAAGTGTTTCTAGCAGAATAAGGGGTTCGCGCAGTAATATCTATAGTATATTATCCGCAGATGGACAGATAAACGGAAAGACTAAACTAGACACTAGAGCAGTATTTAAGGCATTATATTAATCACGTATAGAATAATTGGGTATTGTTACTACTAGTTATATAATTTGCATATAATATAACACTATAGGAAGGAATGGGGATATTACCATTTAAGGCGAATTATGGGTATAAGCTAAGAATATCATTATCGCCACGTTAAGCAAAAAAGATAAGTAGCACAGCCAAGCAAAGAATGGAGATGTTAATGAATCTTTATATAAACCTTAAAGAAACAGCTAAATTAGTATAAGAATAAATGAAAAGGTACTACAATGCTAGGAGATCTGAGGGACCAGATCTTAAGGAGGGGGATAAAGTGTGGCTACTACACAAAAATTTCAAGAGTTGACGACTAAGTAAGAAATTGGACTATGTTAGACTAGGACCTTTTAAAATTAAGCAAAGAATTTTATTAGTTATGTATAAGTTAAACCTACTAGCTAAAATAAAAATCTACCCTATATAGCATATCGCAATGCTAGAGCTAGTATACGGGAATATTGAGCTACCAGTCTATAAGGCAGATATATATAGAGGACAGGAAGAAGATAAATGGTAAGTTTTAAAGATTATTAGTTATGAGGATGTAGACAATAAAATATAGTATAAAGTAAAGTGGATAGGCTATAGTGAGACCACCTAGGAACTATTAAGTAACCTAGAGAACGCTATAGGAAAGGTATAGGAGTATCAGAAGAAAGCAGATTAGGCAGTATTAATAAAGAAGGATTGCTAAAAAATAAGTCACCTAAGGGGGACCTAAGAGGAGTAATTGCTAAGCTACTTGGAGTTGTTTCCTTTACAGGAGGAGAGCTAGTTCTTTTGTTACCTAGCTTAGCTAAACCCTATTAAACTAGTTTCTACTCCTTGGAATAAACCTTCTTATACACTTTTTTAAGACGAAGCAGACGAGCGTAAGTAGAGGTATAAGCTTTAAGGGTATAACACTCTTTATCTTTTACCCGCTTAGCGCAAGTATGGTTTTTATCCTAGAGACAACAAATCTCACCTAAGGCACTGGAGAGCTTAGCGTTAAGTTTTATAGCGGCAGATTAAACATAAAACCCTATAATAAGTTACTTAGGGAACTTGAAGACTGTTAAGAGTTATAGGACACACACACTTAGTGTTAGAGATAGAACAAACGTTGTAAGAAGAGCGAATGTTTGCTTTGGTGCACTCTAAATAAAAGGAAGATTATTAAGCGGTAGGACTTGCTAGCGCAACATAAACCAACCCCTCTTTTACATAACGAGAATATGGAGACGGCATTATCTTACCTAGCAATAGTATGGAGGAAACCGTACGCGTATAATAAAGGGTTAAAGAAGAAGAAGGAGCTTTAGGTATAATAAGTAAGGATATTAACCAGATTAATTAAGCAGACATTATACCTTTAGTAGATAACTTGGAGATGTTAGGAATCTTTAAGGATAAAGATAAAGAGGAGGGAGATGGTGTTACGGACGCTTTAAGTATAATGTTATAACTACTTGGAGAAGAGTCGCAGGAAGCTAGTTAGTTAATATAGGTATAGTCCAAGATAGATCCAGTAGAACTATATAACGAGGAATAGTAACCAAGGTTATATAATATGATCTATGTGATTTGTGTAATCTATATAATCTATAGGACAGAGTAGATAGAGTAGATAGAGTAAGTAGAGCGAAGGGATTTCTTAGAAGTATGGTTGTGTATTTAAAGGACTACAGTCCCTACCCAGATAGTTCTCTCTTTATAGTGAATTTTAGAATATAATTGGAGTTAATCTGTTAGGCAACCACTCCACTAATTATTATTATGTTGTTGACTTGTCGTACCTACATACCTAGCCTATTAATACAACCCACCGTAGTTTCTGCTATAAGGTTCCGTTACAAATATAAGCAAGAGGATTAGTAATAAAGTTATATAAACAGGCCTCTAAATTGTCTAAATCGCTATACTTGGCGTAGGTAAGAGTCACTACCCACCTATATACTAAGCCTATATGCTTAATAAGCTGTTTCTAGGCTACCTAAATAGTTTAGCCGCACCTTATCTGGTGCACCTTAGTGGCCTCTCGCTGACGGTTGCTATTTTTGCCGCGAAAGTCGTCTAGTTTGTGGTAGTTTTGGGTATGCTCGCCATAGTGCTTATAGATAAAAATGGTGCGTGGCCGTAAAGTATCTAGGCCAGATACTAATAATTTAATAATAAAGAAACCTTTAGAGAATGCATAGTCCTAATATCGATTAAATGCGGCGTTAATATTCTTAAAAATTTCACCCGTATATGGCTCTAAAAGGTGTTGGGCTGGTATTAAGTTAACTACCTTTTTTACTACTAGTACTAAATCTAGGTGTAACTGGAGGTTTGGCTTCTACTTTAGACGCTTAATTTTAACTTCTAGCAATAGCAATTAAAGCCACAGTAGAAGAGGACTTGTAGTATAGTGTTCTAAGGCAGCGGAAGCAGCCCGACGTTTATAGTAGGTATAGGGTGGTGTTCTAGGTGGTAGTAGAGCAGGGAAAGGCTCCTTTGCAGAAGCCTGCATATCTACTTAAGACGCTGCTAGATGGTTCTGTACTGTAAACCAGGGCTTGCGGAGCCACAAAGGGCCTTAAGTAACCTTGTGTGAGGGAGTAGGGACGGTTTAATAAGGTGGTGGTGTATTAAAGAGCTTAATTGGATTACTCTAGCTGTCGCCAAGTTTTTAAAAAGGTGCAGCCAAAGGAGCACCTAAGGGGGCAGCGGATGCAGTAGTGATAGCTAGACGGGCCTACCTAGTCTATAGGAGCTCGTTAAGGTTAGGAAGGGACGAATTAATATTAAATAAAGAGTTATTGGCCATATTATGTAATAGGAAATTAATATAGGCTTAGAAGAGGTAGATTTAATATAGATTTGCGGTAATAATCCTTTAGAAATTAACTATTCTATACTCCAACTTCGGCCTTTAATTTTTTACCCTGCACGGATATGTTCTCCACAAGCCGTTTAGGGCTTACTGTTAGTATACTAAACTGTCGATTTATTACCTTAGATAAGCATATATACCTTATGGTTAGTGGAATATTAAGCTATTTAGATTGCGGTAGACACTGGCTTTTTTAAAGTTGATTATACGTTGGTAATAGTGGCCCGTGCAAGCTTACTAATTGCTAAGTAATCTGGTTCTGTGGGATGGTTCTGCCCGGAGACGCTCCGTTTACCTAGTATTACAGCACCGACGCCAGGTTGCTGACGCTTGTTAGTAGGTATTATTTCCCAAAGAGACTTCAACTGCTCTACAGTGAGAGCGTTTTTATTTGTCTAATAATCCGACAACAGGGTGCTTAATAACGCTTTGCACATATCTTTAAATAGTAAGAGCCACGCCTCCGTATATAATTTTATTAAATTTTAATACTTACTAAGCTGTGAGTTTGTAAAGCGGCCGATTTTTAGTAAGGGAGGGCGGCTACGGCCCCGCGCAGTCAGTAATACACACGCCTGTGGCGGGACTAGAAGAGGTATTAGTTAAGGCATTAAGATTATATACTGCAAACTTGGATAAATAAAGCACTTAAGGGTCCCTATTATATTAGCGCTACAGGGCTGCCTACTTAAAGCTAAGATTAATTAGGTAAAGCTTATACTAAGCGCTGTAGGTCGTATGTAAAGCTGGTATCAGACAATTTGGCAGAGGCTTAAAAAACCCCCAACAGCAATACGTCTTTGGAATCCCGCTACCCAAGCCAACAATGCAAGATTCCGCATGCACACCCCGAAAGCTTACTTTCTTAGCTTAGTAACCGCCCCAAGTTCACCCCTTACGCCCCATCCAGGATCTACTACGGTACCAGGCAAAAGTTTCGTTAGTACGAAAATTAGCGTGAAATATCAGCTAGGATTCTTACTAGGATTTTCTACCAATTAGTCCCATAATATCTTTCAGCACTCTTACTAACTATTTATTATACCTTGCGGTCGCGTATACACGCCTTTATACCTTTATCCTCCACAATCTATTATGGCGCCTTTAACACCTTAACACAAGCGGCTTACGCGTGATTAACGCCTTTAAGTTTAAACTTTACGCCTTGCTGGCCATACCTATAAAAAGATTGCACAGCTTCTAGATATTATACAGCGTTAAGCTTAATATGCCGTCTTTATAGAACGCGTTACTCCTAAGAAGCGTTCTAGTCGTTCTTTAATTCTTATAAATAAATAAGTTTAAAACCTTGTCCTCTACATCTATTCCTTATATACTAGTTGGCTTATATCTTATCTTTACCTAGCATATAGCCCATTCTTGCACTAGTAAGTCTCTAAATATACTATTTAAAACACCCTTCGGAAAGCCGGCTTTAAATAATATATAGTACGCGCTAAACCTCCCCTTTTACAAGCTAATAAGAAGAAACGCCTTTAATAGGCCTAAGAGCATATTAACTAGACTAAGGAGCAGTGGTGTGTAATACTGTGGACAGATAAGACCTAGGTAATAGGTGGAAGATATACAAAACAATAGGTTACAAGACGTTTAGGAGAGGAGCTTAAGGAGACATATATAGTAGATAAGATTTATAAGCGACGAGGCTAGATATTCTAGGGCCATTTTAATAGCTCTATAAAAGGTCCTTGTCTCTTCTAGGAGAAGGAATAGGGTATAATTAACTAGAAGATATATTATAAACGAATTATACCCCTAATTAACGGCTAGATTTAAATAAATCCTTAACTTTAGCTTATATAAGATGGAGCTCTAAGCCACACAGCTAGTAATATAGCAGCTAAGCTTCTTACGCAAGGAATAGTTTAAATCTTCTAGCCAGCATACTTACTAGATTTAAATCCAATTAAGACCATTTGGAACTGGATAAAGGACTATATTTTTAATAAACATGGAGACGTTCAGCTCTTATATAACCAGCTTTAAGTAGTAGTTAAGGAGGCATGGGAATCTATTACGGAATACCAGCTAAAAGAGCTTATTCAGAGCATAAAGAAATGTTATAAAGATGTTATTAAGGCGAATAAAGGCCATACAAAATGGTAGCATGTAATTTAGATTTAAAACCAGCTTATAAGGTTACCCCTGCAAGCCAAGAACGCCACCATACTAACGAAACTTTTGCCTGGTACCGTAGTAAGCCAGATGGCTGCTAAGTAAGCAAAAAGGCGCGACAGCTGCATGCGGGCGGTCCCTCCAATCGCATCCCGCTATCCAAAAAGCCTTCACCGGCTGCGCTTCTGCCTCGCACCGACACCGTGACGCCCCGTGATGCGCGGATGCCGCGGACTCCGGCTGACAAATCGGGCGATCGGCCTGCGCGCTCTTTCAGTGGCTACCAGATGGCGCTGGTCAGCCTGAGATCTTCAGGGTAACATTTTGGCCGGGGGAGATGTGCTCGTTTGGGGAGTGCTGGGAAGTGCTTGGACTCCGGGTATTGTTGTGTGGATGGGTGTTGCGTAGCTGTGACTAAAATGTAATTTGATTCCCAACCAGATCTGAATTGCCTCGTTACGACTCACTACATCACAACCCAGTGCATGCTGGAGTGCTCTCGTGCCCGATATCCGGGTCTCTGGTACCGCAGCTGTCAGCCGTCAAACATAGATCATCACAGTCAAGTCTACCCATCACCAACACAAGCTGCACGGAAATAATCAACATCGATCCTCTCCCTTCATCGATTAAGCATTATGGTAATAAGACTATTACATCTACCGTCCTGCCCCGCCTCGCGGTGCGGACCCTGTCTGCGGTCGAAAAAGGCAAGACCATACGACTCTCCCAACTCGCTGTATTGATCCTTTACATCCTGTCCGAAGTCCCGTCTCTTTCCCATATAACCAGTTCTTCCTAGTTTTACACTTAGCGAACGTGAGGAATCCGCGGCTCGACTTCCCACGTCGAGTCCGTTAAAAAAAACCAATTGGACCTTCAGCTGGCTAATAAAAATGCCATTTGCTGGGTCAAGATGAAGCGAATGTTAATGTACAAAAAAAAAAACGTTGGTACAGAAGCGACAGATCTGGGTATCTAGGGGAGCGAGCGATCCTCAGGAAAAAAAAGTGAAGGCTCTCAAAGTCCCCAATTGTGAAATGCAGTGCCTCGACTCCTGGTATATGCGAAGAGGGCTGAATATGAAGAGAAAAAAATTCGAGCGAGCGGGCCGGCGGCGTTGAAATAGCCTGTCGGGACAGAGAGGGCTCGCAAGAGTAGAAGAACGATATGAATATTGGTCATGCTTGACAATGCCAATGCTCGACGTCGATTCAATCGACGGACGCTCGTTCTATGCGAAGTGATAAAAGTATCAATGGTCGCTCAGAAATGCTCAAATAAACTCCGGTTATGCATGAGTCGTGAACGGCGTGACCAGCGTGACCATAGGCCAAAAGGCTAGTGGGCCAATATGAGGGGAAGGGGACGCCTGGAGGGGTTGAGCGGGCGATCTTGTTACCGCATTTGCTCGTGATCAGATGCCGAGGCTAGAGTGTCGCCCTCCCAAAGAGACTGAGTATCGTCGATAGGGCTTCGGGAACCTGCGGATGGGCTCCTGCCGCCAGAGGAATACGACGAGGATGATCCGATTGTCCACTCATCGCTGTCGGATTGCGGGTGGAACTCTTCATAGATATCCAACATGCCATATGAGAAACCGTCCTGAGGCTCTCCAATCTCCACATAGTCATAGTCCCACCGGAACTCTTTATCGGGCTGTACTCGGGGAAGAAACTTGGCTCTGGCAAAGAAATATGCGATTCCGGCAACTAATCTGATTAGATTGATATTCGGGGAAACAAAAGGGGATCTGTCACAACTTACGTAGACTGCCGGCGACTAAATCTACCGCGTAATGGTGTGACAGGTACATGGTCGCCCACCACAGCCACATCGTATAAGCAATGTAGACCGGCATCATCCTGGGGAAAACGTGACCCATGAACAAAGTTTCCAGGGTTGCCCACCCAGAGTGAAGAGAAGGGAAAGCTCCAAATACCATTGGAGAGGCATGGAAGCCAGATGTGTACAGATCAATTCCAAACAGCTTGTCAATTGCCTTCAATCCTGCGGCATCGCCCGGGACAGAGTAATTGGCAGGCGCTAAGCCATAGAGATTCTCATACCATGGTGGTGAGCAAGGGAATAAGAGCTGAATGGTTACTCCGACAATGTTCATATACCCGAAGGCTCTGGCAAAGGTTGGCATGGTACCGGGAGGGCCCCAAATGAACAAACAAATGCATACAACGACAGGAGACCCGTAATGTGCAATTCCGTACGGCAGCCAAGCAAGAACATCCAAAACAACATGTTTATGCGCCGAGAGAATATTGCTCAGGTTGGCACCGTAGAGTATGTTTTCAAGAGCTGGGAGCACGCGGACCCAGATCGGAGGCCGATAATCGCCAGAAATGAATCTATGGAAAAGAAGTGTCAGAATGCTTGCGTCAACACTATGGCCTTGGGCTTTTTTGGTGGGCTGTGTAGCCCGTCTCGGGTCCGTGTCATTTTCCAAAACGAACGCTGACAACCGACTGTGGCGAAGCTCAAGAAAGGGACAACTTACTTGCAGGAATAGAATAGCAGTAGCCAAGTTAACGCTGGCAGAAATGGTAGAAGGAATTGCCGCGTGATTGGAAGTACCAGTCCGAGCATCAGGAGCGCAGCGACGAAGGTCTTTGCAAACGGCCCCGGAGTCTCCATGACGGAGAGCGCGAAGATGGCCACTATTGCCAGTATCAAGTATTGTCCATCATAGAAAGACCAATGGTGTGTTCGAAGAGACCGCAATGTGTCCGCAGAAGAGAAAGAGGTTTGTAGGGAGCTAATGGATGAAGTTGGTGACTGTCTGCTGCGTATCCTCGACTTGGTAGCCCTCCATTTCCTCCGTACCCTGTGAGGGATTAGGGTAGGTATGGAGGATAGGGCGGGTATTTTGGCTCTGGAGAGCATCGGCGGCGAGGGACTGTCGAGGAATGCGAAGTAGGAAGACTTGTTCATTGTTCGAAGCTAGGTAGGAAAGTTGCGATGCGCGGTCGATCTTGGACAATGGAAGCGAGGGCCAAGCTACATGCGACACCAGGGTGAGCAGACAACGAGCACCAAAGACTGCTGGCGTGAAGCGGCTGTGGGAAGCACGGCGAGGAAGGCTGGCACCAGCGAGTCTTGGAGTTCGGTGAGGCAGAAGAGTGAAAGGTCAAAGTAGCGGGAAAGGAAGAGGATTATGAGAGACCAGCTAGTGGAAGGACCGGGAGTGACGGATCGGATGCTGAGGCTTGGTAGCAATTTGCGAACCCGGCCTCAGACCAACAGCTTCGCCGCCTCGCGCTTCGTAACCAATGGCGCAGAGGCCTCAGCCCAAATTCGTTAATCTTGCTAAATGACGGTCACGATGAGCTTGTTGCGATGGTGTTCCAATAGGGGTGCGAAATGCGGGTGGCTGAAGATGGGATATGCTGGGAACATGCCGGGAATGCGAATACGGCGTCCCGAGTTGGGCGATGATGAAGCTATGCAGAATAACGCAAAACTATCGTGGCCGCTGGGCATTCGGTTTTGAAGGTATGCAACCCCGTAAAAACAATGTCGCGTGATGGGCCAACACTCTGCAGCATTAGCATATCGTCGCCCTGTCGCGCGAGGCCATTCACAAAGATCCAGAAGGCGCCGAGATCTCGTAACCTTGAATCAGCACCATATGGAAAAAGACATGCGCATGCAGCGAATAGGTGCTCCCATCGCCCCTGGATTTCTTTTCAACATGCTTCCTCCATGCTTCCTCTATGCTTCTTCCATCAAAATAGTTACTGAAAGGAATGCCGGCAGTGCATCCAGAGCATTATTTAGCATTGGATGATGTCAGCCTACATCATAGACTTTTGCGTAGCTCGACTCAAGCTCATCAGCCTCAGTGCGCCGACAGCAACGGTTGGGCATGGAGCGTGCGTCGACAACGGCGATCATGTCTCAGAGACGTGATAGATATAACATGCATAGCCTGCCACCATAACGAAACACCTACTCGCAGCACTGGCGAACTTCTCCAGACTCCTAAACTCCCCCTCCTGACGAAGCACCAAGGCGCCCAAGCACCCCGCTTTACAGCGCATATTTGTTCCCAAACGTTGTTCAAACGAAATGTGTGTGTGTGTGTGTGTTGCTGATCGATCGCCAAAGGTCCTGGCTTCTCGGATGCTGGCAAAGCCCGAGCCCGTGTCGTTGCAATTTTAATCCTTCCAACGACGACCCCCGAGGACCGACTCGCGTGTCACCTTTTCTCGCCTCGACTAATCACCCCGACGGCGGACTAATCAGCCTTCAAGGATTACTGAGAAAACCTCTTCTCACTTGTCCGCGCCGTTTAATAAGGTTAATCGCCCATCTGGTAATTTGTTTTACTTCATATCGACGTCTAGCCATCTGAAATGTCTTGCACAATGAACAATGCATAACTCGTAAACCTCAGCCATCGCGTCGGGATATTGTCACTATCGGTGCGAGCATGGCCTCAACGCTGAGCCGCATATCTAAACGAAACCCACGCGAACCCCGAGTAACGGCAAGGCACTTTCGAGAACGGCCCGTTCCCTACCCATCAGCCTGGCAGTGCCTGGCATCGCGTTTCATGACGCGCCGGGCCCGAAAGTGCTTCACACACGCCCCCGTCCGGCATTTCTCTGCTCATCCACTGGCCCATGCACCGCTCGCGAAGAAAAGAATAGCCTGATAAGTTTAGGGTGCTGGTTTGTTTGGGATGTTTTTGCAAAGGTTTCCTTTTGTACGCGGGTAAATCTCGCGGCGTCACAGCACCAATTTCATTTGTTGCCATGTGGATTTCTTCCAATCGTAGCTGTGATACGCCATCTTGCATCCAAATCTCCGAAAATGTTGGTGAACTCTGTCAGCACAATGGACAGTTTATCCTTAGTAAACCTCCAATGAGAAATAACCTAGAGTCCATATAGATGGATCCACAGAATCATATGCAGTCGGGCAGCATCACCAATTCTATTCCAACATGCTATTATACTATCATGCTCCACCGTGAGACGTGTGCTAGGGTATTACTCGGGTTTTCATCCAAATAATGCTCAGTTTCCATCTCCACCGAGTCCGGATGGTTCGCATGAACGTCCAATCAGCTCACGTATCCAGCAAATCCTCCGCATAATTATCCAACTCGATAATCTTAAACTTGCCAGCCCATTTGCTCTGGAACTCTTTCTTTCGATACGCAAAACTGATATTCTTACTCCAGCTGAGCAACTCCACCTTCCAGCCTTTCTTCAGCGCACGCTCCACCATAGCCATAAAGCCATCCGAATACTCCGCCTCAGCTGCATCGCCTGTCGCCAGGACGATCGTGCTGGGCCGCTCGGCATCGACGACGCTCTCGAGGATCTTCAGGTGCAGAATCTCGTCTACACCTTGCTCGACCCACTTCTCAGCCGCGAACGAGGCCTGGGCGCTTGCAGTGACCGTTTCAGATCCACTGCTGTTGCCGTTGGCCTCACCGCCTGAGCTGGAGTGTTGCTGTCGGTGCCGGGGATTCTTTTCTGACTGCTGAAAGAACTTCTGCCGTTCGGTGAGTTCTTTTGCTTTATAGACCTTGTCGAGAATGTTGGTCTCATATCCCACTGCTTTGGCTGTCTCAAAGGCTGGAAGCAGGGGTGACGACCCGACTAGGACGCGTTTCGCTACTGGGCGGCGTCGCTCCATGAGAAGGACCAGCGAATCGAATGAAATATCTATGCGTCGTGTCCGTTGTCGAAGCGGGACGCCTTGGAGGCGTTTAAGGTGGTCGTAAAACCCAATGAGTATATTGGAAGCGTCGACGAACACATGGATACCCTCTGGCGAGGTTCTATTATTTGATAATTGCATAGGGGAGACGAGCCATTTCTTGTCTTCACCGAAATCATGGATGAGTTTAAGTAGAAAGTGCCAATGACGGTCTTCGCCACGCCTCACAGTCAGCGTCTGCCCGTGCTGCTTCGAAGGACTTTGAAATGATTGTAAGGGTTGCTGAAGAGCAGGCTGCGGTACAACAGGAATATGCGGGTTGAGCATATACGGGCTGAAAAAGACACCCTGTGCTTGAAGTGCCTGCAATTGAGGTAGTGTGACTGGCGGGAAATTATTTTGAAATGGATTTGCTGGCGCTGAAAGTGGCACCACGTTCCGAGTCGAAGTGGCAGGAGGAATAAGGAGTTGTGACGGAAGAAGGGCGGAAAATTTAGGTGTTGAAATAGATGCGGCCTGCTGTTCGACTTTAGGAGCCAGGATCTTAAGTGTCTTAAACTGCGAGGGCGCGGCATCATTTAAACCACCCACCTCCTTGGGAGTTGGTGTAGAAGGAATGTTTCTGGACTTCAGGCTTTTAGGGGTTGGCGTTTCTGGTGGGATGGAATAATGCACACTGGCTTTCTTCGCAGGTGCTTTCCTAACTCGCTGGCTCCCGCTCTCAGACTCGAAATCGCTTGCGGCCTTAACAAGACGCTCGGACTCAGCCTCTTGCTTGGCTAGACGCTTTTCTTCTTTTTTCTTTTGCTTCCTCTGCTTCTTCGTCAATGGCGCAGATGGGTCACCATCGTCGTCTTCTTGTGGGATATTTTCCAGATCGCCACCCATTACTTCGTCCCACCATTTGACGCCCTTATTGACCGGGGGGCAGTATATCGCACCATCTGAATTGTATGCGTCCTTGTCCTTAATTTGTTCTACTCCGTCCTTGCCAGGTGGGGCGATGTCCGGTGGAGGGAGGTTGGCTGGAACTCCCAAAAACTCCCATATCTTGCTGAAATTGCCCAGCCCGGCTGGCTCCTCTTCTTTTCCTTCCACCATAACATTTTTTAGCTCTTTAGATTTCTTTACAGGAACCTCGCCATGTTTTTCGTTTTCATTGTGGTAGGAAAGGTTGTTGATGAGGTCCAGAACCGGACTTAAGTCCCACGAAGTATCCTCAGGTCTCGATGGCATGTGAGAATTTTGAGCTGTGGTAGGCTCAATAAAGGTCTTTGTTGTAATTCAAAATGTGCGTTTTGAGTAAGTACTATGCTGTAAAAGCTAAAGTGGTCTTGTCAGTCTCATCAGGTATATGTCATGTAGGGGTAAGTCGGCCGTACAGCAAGAGTCGATAGTGAAGTCCTCCAGTCGCTTTAGCATCGTCGTAGTGAGAAATGATTGATATAGAAGAGGGTGGTCCGGTTACTTGTATTCGTTTTGCTGGCGGTATGACTGGAGGTGATGAGCAACAGAGGTGGCGGAGCGATGTCAGAGAACGGATGCGGTGCGGCGTCCGAGCGAAGCGCGGGTCATCGCCGGCCAGTAGCTTTAAGCGCTTTAGCACAAACTAAACACTATTTCAATAAAGTTCAAGAAGTTTGTACTCACTAAAGAAAACTGCACAAGCTACTCTCTATATGCTACGCTTACAGCGGCCCGACGAAGTGCATACAAATAGCTATTGCGTGGCGACGACTGAGCGAACCGCACTGTGCCTGTCCGAGCGTCGCTAATCTCGCTCCTGCAAGGGCAGTGACCGGAGCAGTGATCGTGGCAGCTCCCAAGAACTGCATTTAGGCACAACTCACTCTCTGTGAGGTTGGAAGGGGAATGGCACGTTTCGATCGACCGTTTGCCAACGCACCTACAGGCACCTTCCGCCGCCATGCCAAATTCACCCCACATCAAGGCACGGGGCCGTTTCGCTACAAGGCCCTCAAACAGTTTGCCGCAGCTTTAAAGATCGTGGGGAAAAGTTTCCAAGAAACTATGCTATTGGAAAGAATGGAAAGAATGGGATGAGATGCTAAACCTTTTCTATACGGATTTTCTTCAGGGCCGTTATCGAAAAAGCTCGTTGCGCCGAATGATTGAGCATATCGCACCTTGCACGATACCAAGGAGTTTCCGCATCCTCGGAACCCCTCCGCTTGCCCTCATAACACCATAATTTCTAGAGAGATGTCCGCCGACTTCTGGGCTGGCTACTTTAGTGGCGCAGCAGGCATACTCATAGGGAATCCTCTTGATCTTATAAAGACACGGCTACAAGCAGGAAGCCCTACCTCTAACCCAGAAGAACCAACCTCTCTGCGCAATTTTAGAAGCAATTTCGACCGCGCGGGCACTCTAGTCAGAGGTAGGCACACACTTTGCAGCATGTCTTAGATAACCATCAAGTACGCTGACTGTTCTGTCGCAATACAGGTGCAACTGCTCCCATTTTAGGATATGGCGCTCTTAATGCCATCCTTTTCGTGACCTACAACCGCAGCCTCACTTTCTTTGGAGACGATCCCGCTATTCCGAACAACCTGTGGAAAGTCTGGTGTGCAGGGGCTGTTGGAGGTTTAGCCACCTTCGTCGTTTCCGCGCCCACTGAGCTAGTAAAATGCAGAGCTCAAGTGTCGACCATAGCAACTAGCTCATGGTCAATTGCACGAGACACATGGAAGCAAGAGGGTATTCGAGGACTTTACTATGGAGGATGCATAACGAGCGTCAGAGATGCTGTGGGCTACGGATTCTAGTATGTATCTCGCGTCTCCTGAAATCTAGCAAGAGTGCTGAGACCTGCCAGCTTCTGGTCATACGAATTGAGTAAGCAAGCGATGAGCTCCCCCAAGGATACCGATAAACAGGCGGCCATGAAAGTCTTATTCTGTGGAGGATTGGCTGGGATTGTGACCTGGGCTTCTATATTCCCTCTGGGTAAAATCACCGAAATTCCACCAGTCCGAACATCTGCTGATGGGTTTATTAGATGTTGTGAAGACAAGAGTGCAGACACAGGTTGTAGACACACTCTCCCTAACCGTACCAGAGGAACAACGACTGCTGCGAAGTGATCCAGAACTTGTAAAGCTAGGAATAGCGAGAAGGCAAGGAGCCTTTCAGATTGCCAGACAATCATACCGTAACGAGGGAATAGCTGTTTTCTTTCGAGGTCTGGGGGTCTGTAGTATTAGGGCATTTGTAGTGAATGCTGTCCAATGGGCTACGTACGAATGGATGATGCGCCTTCTCAGGCAGGCTTGACTTTTGGAATTGGCCAAAAAGGCCGCACATGACCTAGAATAGATGAATTCGACCGAAATTTAGAGCATAGAAGACACTATGAGACCCATCAATAACGCCTTTGATTAGGACTATTTAAGTGGCATTGCAATTTAACAGTACAAAATGAAACTTTTTGTTATCAGGCCGCCCGACCATGACTGGATCTGGCGGGACTCCGAAGATGATCAAGCAGAGACGCCCTAACTTAAAGAACCTTACCAAAGAGAGAGCACCGTAAGAAGAGAAATGGTGGGACAAGGTTCAAAGAAAAGTAGCTAGCCATGTAATCCAGAATGTAATCGACCTCCCAGGTAAATAATGTCCACAAGACGGAGAAGTCTAACTTAACGCATCGAGTTCGTCTGTCTATGGAGTACCGATTGCAACAATGATGGCAAACGCGGTGTAAGGTGGTGATAAGATTACATGATCTGATCCTGAGTGAGGCCGCCTGTGGCTTCAGTGCCTTCCATAATATCTCCATTGCTTTGGTTGGTGTAACGGACAAACGACAGTCCAAGCGGACGACCTCCATATTGGTATCCAGTAAATTTGGCTGTAGAGTGTGAGAACAAGCTGGAAAGATCATGGACAGTACGTCAGACTTACAGATGGCAGTCTCAGCATCTGCTGCTTTCTCGAATTCAACTACACCTGTTCCACGAGAACGGCCGTTGGGCTCATACTGGATTTCGGCGCGCTCGACCTTGCCAATGGTTGTGAATAGCTCGACAAGATCTTCATTGCTCGTGGACCATGGGAGCTAGTTGATTTTAGCACGCAGCAGCCAGTGGAATATACGGAGCACTCACGTTTCGGACGTAGATAATCGCGCTAGGTTCGCCGCCAGAAGTCGCGAAGTCGGTAAATGGATTGGGCGGGTTGGATGCAGTACCAGCGTCGTAGCCAGCAGCAGGAGGACCGCCAAAGCCACCAGCGCCGCCTCCAAAGCCACCACGACCACCACCGAATCCACCACCATACCCACCGCGGGCGCCAAAGCCACCACGACCTCCAAAGCCTCCTCGAGCGCCAAAGCCTCCTCCACCGAAGCCACCACGGCCGCCGAATCCTCCTGGAGCAGCTGCAGCAAAGCGGTCCTCACGAACCTCGAGATTGCGACCTTGCCAATCGTAGCCATTGAATTGTTGGATGGCGTTCCGAGCGTCTTCAGCGGTTTCGAAGGCGACAATACCGGAACCTTTCGGACGCCCATCGGGGGCAACATGTACGTCTGCGCGGATGACGGAACCTGTATGGGCTGATTGGGGAATTAGTGGGATGTCGAGGAAACCTTCCCTTCGACTGCTGCTAGACCTAAGCTCAAATCTCAATTAGGGCAACTTACCTGCTTGTCTGAAAAGGTCCTTCAGATCTTGCCATCCTACGTTGTAAGGGAGCTACACAATGAAGTCAACTTGTAAACCTTGATAAGATAGAATGAAACCGGATGAGGAAACAAACGTTGGCGACGTAGATTTGACGTCCACCTCCTGGAGCGGCGCCGTAGCCGCCACCACCACCACCGTAGCCTCCACGGGCCATTCCTCCATCGAAGCCCCCACGGCCGGCGCCGGGTGCTGTGAATCGCGGTTCGGCTTCGCGGTCCTATTGGAAGGACATTAGTATTATAGTGGTGGTATAAATTTACGAGTTTTCGGATGTTGAATTAGAGGGCGAGGCTGACGCGCCTCATCAGGCGCGTGGGTGGACTTACTTCGCGGACGTATACGAGTCGACCCATGAGGTTCTGGTTACTGAGCGTGTTGACCGCCTGTTGGGCTTGCTCCCTCGTTGCGTATTCCACAATTCTGCAACGATGTTAGCACACCGAAGCGGCTGTCGCGTTAGAGTGAGCTTACCCGCATCCCTACATAACCCGCGGACGACCAGTCCCACCCGTCAATCCAACGTCCAAATAACCAAAGAAAAACCAAAAAACCAGCCAAGTTCAGCCCACCTTCGACATCCCATTGGGTAATAAAAGCACATCTGCGAACAGGACCTCTCCGGCTGCGATTGATGTTAGCGATGATGGAACGAGGCGACCGAGAAACGAACGCGACTCACCCTGTCTCATAAAATCTTTGAGATGATGCCATTTGACATCGTAGGATAGGTTGCCAACATAGACGCGACGGTCCTGCTGGGAGGACTCTCTTAAACTCTGCATCATTTGCTCTTTCGCGGCTGCTCGATCCTCAACGTTTCTCTGCGGCGCACCACGGGCCGCGCCGTATGAACCAGCGTATCCTCCAGAGGCGCCTTGGGCACCAGTCATAGGCGAGCGAGAACGACGGTCGCTGCGTCGGTAGTCGTCGCGGCTGCGCGAGCGGCTGCGAGGTGAGTAGGAACGACGGCTGCGGCGCGGGGATCGGGATCGTCGACGTGGAGAACGGGACCTCTCGCGCTGCAACTCGTGAGTGTTTGTGGCTTCGATTGACATGTTATGGAGATGGAGGCGGGTTGGGGGCGCGGGGTTTTGATGTGGGTTCTGGTGAATTAAGGTGCCCGGTTACAAAAGGTAAATGGTGAAAGGTGAAGTCAAATGGGAAGCTAGGGGCAAGTTCCGTGTCGCGCCTGGGACTTCTGCCGTGCGGCCTCTCAAAAGGCGCAAACGCCACGCTCCAGCCCGCGCCTCATGCACCCTGGCTGGAAGGAAGCGTGTGGCGGGCAAGCAACGAGCACGGAATACTCCAACAACGCAGAAAAACCAACAGAGAGCAGCGAACTTACAGGTTGAGGACGGTAGGAGTCAGCGGAATCTGTCGGGGCGTGAGCGTGAGCGTGAGCGTGAGCGTCAAGAAAAAGGCGTCAGGGTGGGTGTGGGAGGAGATGGCGGCTTTCTTGGAGGAGGCTGCGGGGATCAAATCGCCTTGGAAAGAGCGGAGGGTCTGGCGCACTTACCCATTATAGCGCTGGGGATAAGGGCAGTCTTCAGGTGGAAGCAACGCGCTCGCTTTTGCTGCAGGAGGGCTGCTGGGGAAGGTGGGACAGGGATTGGCACCTCTCTGGGAGATGGGAATTGCTCAGGCAGCGACCAGTCGGAGCGTGCAACGGACGGCAAGAGATCAATTGACCTGCGGGCGGGCCAGCTGAGCAGAACGGTGAGCGGGTCCGACGCGTGTGAAGAGATGGAGTGATGCAGAAAGTAGAGTTGCCTTCTTTTGCCTTCCAGGGTCTTGCGTTGCCCGATGCCGCGGTATGAGCCTCGATCAGAAAATGCGCCAGGAGCCCTTGATGGGTGGGAGTGCGGCCGATGCAGAGGTCTACGCCAATAGCAGCAGCGGCAGTGACGCCAATGGGGCGCCGGGGGGGGGGGGCAAGCAGCGGACGTCTCAGTGAAAGGAAGGCAGACGCAGCTGTGGTGTAGGTCCCGAGGGAACGGGCGGCGGCGGGCAGCGAGGGCGGGTAGGGTTGAGGAGAGACCGGGAAGTGGCAATGAACGCCCAGGCCGCTGCAGGGAGGGCGCGCGCGCGATGGGCTCGAGGGGTGAAGACGTTGAGCCGAAGCGCAGGAACGACGTGAAGTACAGTGGAGCGTTTGATGTGGGAGAAAGCTGCGAAAAACACTAGGGGTGTTTTCAAGCCTCAAGCCCTAGAGCACGACAACCAGCACGAGCAGCACGCTAATCCGCTTCCACGCTCTGCCCGTGCCCTATTGCATCGAGGAATCTCGCGAAATTCTGGGCATCGAGCCATGCACGCCTCGACAGCAGGAATCTAGGAAATCTAGGGAATCTAGGAATCTCGTCGCGCCGCTGGTCCGCCCGCAGCCGCAGTTGGTCGGCCGAAGTACGTCTGGGCATGTTGCCATGTAGGCGTGCGTCTGACAGGCAGCCTTGGTGGTGAAAGAGCCCCATACAACCACGGCACGGGTACCAAAGGTCGGGGGGAGGAGGTGTCGTTCACCTGGCGGGCCGCTTCACCTCCAGCGTTTACCTCGAGCTGCTGGCTGTTCATTGTTCACCTGCAAGGTACTCAATACGCTCTCCCACCACCTCCGTGCCTCCCGCACGCTGCCATCCCCGTCGCATCGCATCGCATCGCATCGCATCGCATCGCATCGCATCGCATCGCATCGCATCAATCACCTCACGCCTCGCACCTCACACCTCACACCTCACCTCTCCCATCCTTGAGCACCCGAGGGCGAGTGGATGCCCAGCCCAAGCCATTGTCCTTATCGGGCACGAGCAACAGTAGTAGTTGACGCCTCCAGCGAGGCAGGGCAGGCTGAGCTGCCGATGCGCAATAAACGCTGCGGCTGTTGAACCAGAATCCTGACGTCTGTTTCACATCATTGGCGCCGTTGCCAATCCACTCGGTATACTGCGATGAATCACAGCCAATGCTTCTGTCTTTTTCCATCACATTTTTCTTGCTGCCTCACAGCTGTGGGCCTCCCCTCCTTCCAGACGTCCGTTGATGCACCTCAACGGGCCTAGTCACAGCGTTCAAGCCTTCGCTATCATCATGCCGACTCCCCCATCTGCAAAGCATCAGCCCAGTCAAGCACCTCGTTCCGCCAGCCTGCAAGACGTCACCTCAGGCTCCTTTCGCATAAACGCCTCGACGCCTTCGGCGAGAGCGAACATGCCGCGAGAACATGGGACTTGCCCGGCCGGGCCCTGTTCCCCGCCCGTGGCTCAGCGTGCAAATGCTGTGCTGCATAGCCTAGACTGACTTGCATCTGAACTTGTTGCAGCCCGTGGCGCCGTTGCACAAGGCTTGCACTGCGACCTTTGAGATCGTGCCGTCTTTTTGCAGAATCTCAGTGGGGTCATGGATTTTCGGAGTGGCTTACCGTTTGTCACTGCTTTAACGAGTTAAAAACATCAGAAAGCAGTAACTTGACACTTGATGCGGGCACAACATATCTGCATGCCTCCCTTATCAACTCCAACGCTTGTCTTACTCCCCTCTGCGGCCCGAGAACGGCTTTCCCCTCCCTTGGCTTGCCTTGGCTTGCTTCCACGGGAGACATATTTTGTGGGTCTTGTTTTAATCTGATCGGTGAGCATTCCCTGCCCGCTGCATCCATCACATGTATACATTGAGCCGTCCGCCTTTGCTGTGTGCAGAGCCGAGCCGGAAGGAACAGTATGCCGGGCGCCATGAGCCGTTTATATTGATCCTTCGAATGCTGAGATGTGTACCATAATCCCTTGTGCACCTGTTGTGCGGAAGAACCGGCACCGCAAATTCCGCGTTTTTACCTAAGCCGGCATGCTGGCCACGAGGCATAGGGCAGAGACAAGCTTTCAAATGTCCCAGGGTATTGGGTAACTTGTGCAATTCGTGATACCGACTGCTTTCTCTCTTCTCCCAGTTCATCGCCTTTCTTCGGCTCGCGCATTTTTAGTTCAGCCTTTTCTGATGTGGGCAGTCTCTAGGCGAGGCTAGATACGGAGCGGAATCCGTCCACTGCCACCAATACGCAATTCGGATAAGCTTTTGGAGACCTCCGGCACGGTATGTTAAAAGCAACTCATGCAGTCTTCAAAAGCAAGTGGGTCTTCTCGGGGGCTCTTTAACGCACGTTTTCACACTTCGGTAAGGCCTCTGAAGGTACCCAAGGTGACACAACTGGAAGAGGGATCTAGAGCAGTTAGCATTGACAACATGTGCAATACCTCCTTAGCGAATATACGGTTTTTGATTCCTTCTCTCAGCTCTTTTGCCCAAAATACTATAGTATCGATTTCTATGCGTGTGATTTAATTCTCATTTGGCTCGTAAACCTTTATTCCCACTATCTTGTGGGAAATGTCGTCGTGCTCCTGATTGCGAGTCGAATTTATGTCTCTCCGAGTGTTTCCCGGATGACTATTCTACACTAAGACTCGCCCCCTTTTCGCACTCTTGCTTTTTCTATTTCAGACTAGATCTCGTTTTTCCCGAGTCTCCTCCGGCAAGATACACAGAATGGATGCCATTTCCATCATCATGAGTCCAAGCCAAGGGTGGGCCATGGTGTATGTTTCTCCTCATTATGAATGATATATATATATATCGCCATGGGTCCTTCGACCATGTACATCGACAATTTGTTTTCTCAGCATTCTGAGGCCTTTCATCTATTCAATAAACATGGCATCGCTCGCAGACCAATCCCCTTCTGATGATACAGCATCTGAGACTACAAGAGTAAATGAGCCCCATACTCGCGACTTCCAACGATATGAATCAGTAATCCGAGAGTCAATGCCGTCTCCCATAGATGGAGACGACTTGATCAACCTACCATCTCGGACACTTAGCGACGAAGCACACCTCGATGAGTACACCACAGAGACGATCGACGGCCAGATCCTGAGGGAAGTCAGATCGAACGCTACTGGCAATGTCGAGCGGTATGAATTGGTGACGTGGAAGGTAAACGACCCTGAGAACCCAAAGAACTGGTCAAAGGCATACAAATGGTGAGCACATTATCAGGGGCGTGTTCTAATAGATCAATATTGCTAACATCTTACTCTAGGTGGTGTACTATGACTGTTGCCGTGACCTGTTTTGTGGTGGCTTTCAACAGTGCAGTCGTTACCGCTGATATCGAAGGAGTAGCTAAGGAATTCCATGTCAGCGTTGAAGTCGCATTGCTCAGCATTACCCTTTTCGTCGTTGGATTTGGCGTCGGTACGTCGAAGTTCATTCTGTTGAGCATCCCATTGAAGCTAACCAGGATATGTTGATTAGGGCCTATGGCATTCGCACCACTAAGTGAAATCTTCGGGAGAAGACCAATATATGCCAGCACTTTGCTGCTCGCCGTTATCTTTACTATCCCTGGAGCTGTTGCCAAGAACATCGCAACACTTCTTGTGACTCGAGCAATTGCTGGTATCGCTTTCTCGGCACCCATGACACTCGTCGGTGGTACATTGGCAGATATGTGGAAAAATGAGGAACGTGGTGTTCCCATGGCCGCTTTCAGTGCTACCCCTTTCATTGGTCCTACCATCGGTCCTTTGGTAAGTTTGACCCTTAAAAAAGATGTTTTCTACATGCTCATTATTTCCAATAGGTCGGTGGCTTTCTCTCTGATGCCAAGGGCTAGCGATGGCTATACTGGATACAGTTAATCCTATCTGGAGCTGTCTGGTTTGCTATATCCTTCACGGTGCCCGAAACTTACACCCCAAAACTTCTGGCTCGTCGCGCAGCGAAGCTTAGGGAATCTACCGGCGATAGTAAATACGTCACAGAGGGGGATCTAGATATGCGCCCTCTCGGCCAACGACTACGACTCTTTTTACTCCGTCCGTTCCAGTTGTTGTTCCAGGAACTCATCGTGTTCTTCATCGCTCTCTACATGTCTGTTCTCTACGGACTGCTTTATATGTTCTTTGTTGCGTAAGCACTGCTTAGTTTGGCAACGCGGATTTTCCTTGTGCTGATGCAGTACAGATACCCAATCGTCTACCAGAAAGGCAAGGGTTATAGCACTGGCACTACTGGCCTCATGTTTATTCCTCTCGCTGTGGGAGTCCTACTCAGCGCCGCATGCTCGCCATTTGTAAACAGGCACTACCTTGATCTAGTCAAGAAATACAACGGCAAGCCGCCTGCGGAAGCTCGACTGATCCCAATGATGGTTTCCTGCTGGTTCATCCCTATCGGTCTTTTCATCTTTGCATGGACTTCATATCCGCGACTATCGTGGGTTGGTCCTGCCCTTGGCGGCTTCCCCGTTGGATTCGGCTTCATCTTCTTGTATAATTCTGCAAACAACTACCTCATAGACTCATACCAGCACCAAGCTGCTTCAGCACTTGCGGCTAAAACATGTTTGCGGTCATTCTGGGGCGCTGCTGTAGTTCTTTTCACCAACCAAATGTAAGATAATTGAACAATCATTCTAGTTATAACTGAGCTAATCAAAGAGTTTAGGTTCGACCGACTAGGTTACCAGTGGGCAGGGTCTCTGTTGGGTTTCATCGGATTGGCTTGTTGTGCCATTCCCTTCGTCTTCTACTACAAGGGCGAAGCTATCCGCAGACACTCAAAGTTCGCGTACAGTCCCGACGAAGAAGATGTAATTCTCAAGAAAGAGCTTCAATAGATATCCGCATCTACATAATCTCCGCATTGCCTAGAAGCCCTGGTTTAACTTGCCGATATCTATTCTAGATCCCATAGTGCACTTTCGGATTCGAATTCTCAAATTCGCATTTTCTGGAGACTTGCCGGATCCTTGTTGTATTATAAGTGGAGAGGCTGGAGGGATTGACTTGGTAGTTATTTAGCGACATTGGAGGCGTCCTGATTGTTTTACGGGTATTGGAAAGATTCATTGGAGGACATATCCTTACAAATAATAGAGGTAAAAGGTGGGAGGTTTAGAGGTATTTGTCATTAATACTAGTCTTTTGTACGTTAATTAATTCTTAAATGTCTTTCTTATGAACTGCACCGTGCGGTTGAGTGGCTCTAATTAAGCTGGCAGAACCTCGTCGCCTTGAAAATAATGTAAGTTTCGCTACGATTCCTTGCTTGTCGTTTCTCTCCCCATCATCCACAGTGCTCTCTTCGCATTAATCTGCCTCACTGCGGTACTCCAACTTGGCTCTTATCAATGCACATTATGATGGGTAACTCATTTCCTCTAGATATAACAAACAGCAGTTCCGAACAAGGACAAACGTTTCTAAACACTCATCCCCATCCCATGCTTCCCCACTCATAACTCCATAACGGATGCGGGCCGAATAAACTGATAGCGGCCTCCATTTGAGAGGAGAGCCATTGGATTATCAGCTCCTATTAGCAGAACGACAATCGCCCCACTGCATGATTTCAGGCGGAGCTCTCATTTACCTTGTGGATGAGGTAAAAATAATATTCTTTTGATGCTTTAAGAATTCTTCAGTCATACCATGAAATATATGAACGCCCCGGTCTTCACTAAATCCACTCAGCTCCCTAAGAGTGAAGAGAGTCAGCATATGAGATCCCTTCCCTAATAAGTCCAACTTGGGATTTCCTAGGGTAAATTAGGTCCTGCGACAACTTGCTCATATTTCTCCACCAAGGGAATTGCTCCATGGGGTCGCCCCGTTTCCGTTTTTATTAGGACACGTACGAAATTCCTAAATCTGGGAGGGACATGTTTGTATTGGCCTGTCATGATCGCAGGTGAAAAGATGATTTCGTTATAAGGAGGCTGAGCCTTAGAGGAAAGGGGAAGATCAGTAGTCGAAATAGAGTCTTCTCTTAAACTAATCAGCCACTGAAGTGTCCTTGACCGGAGAACCGTACAAACATCTACTAGCTGCACCTCTTACTTGGCGGTTGAAGTTACTACGATAGCATCATGTCTAGGCATCTTGGACTGTTTATCGTGTTTTATTATCACTCTGAACAAACACCATTGCAGGATTCACAGTACAAAAATGCTCAGCTACCCGTGCTGTCGCAATTCTAAGAGCATTTTGGGTACATCTCCGTACGGGCCAATTCACAGATGGCTGCGTTTTATTTGAGTGTCGGTCCTTTTAGCGTTATGATAAAACCACTCACTGCATTATCATGTAGTTTCGTTGCTGAACAGCTTTGAGCGTCGACAATCGGCGCGAAATCTTCAATGGCCTTTACAGGCTTCCAACTATCCATTTGGTGATTACCCTGTTCCTGTTCTAGTTGCCTATCACCTTATGACTTCATACTATTTCTATTACCCTTCCATTACCTATTACCCAATGTCGATCAAGTGGCAATGAGGTAACAGTTTCAAATCGACGTCAGTGTCGAGGCCAGTCTTTGCCACCTACTTAGTGTATATAATGAGGCTCTGGGGCCTCTTGCAATGAGATGGAGTCATCATTCTTTTACTTTTGGTCCTCCGATCGACAGGATCTTATTGAGCACATAGCTGAGCTCTACGCAGGGCCTAATCGCGATGCAGAAATAGATGAGGACGAATTTGAACAACCTTAAATTAAGCTTAATAAGGCCTTACAGGCCTTACAAAAATTTCGTTTATGTTAGGAACAACAAGAAGACGGTAAGAGAGACTTAATTATAAGCCTTATAAGGCACAAAACGTCGAATCCAAGGCGATAAAATTGCAACACCAAACAGACGTCGATTATGACCGTTTTTGGTGTAGCTGATCGCTCCATTTCCTCGTCGGCCAACTAGATACATAATCATTACCTAATTTTAAATTTGGGTGCATTTGACGTACAAATATTGAATACAACGATACCCTTGGTATAACGATACGGTTGGCCGTACAACTCTTATCGTACTAACCAGTTTTTACTGTATACAGAGGGTTTAAGACCGTCGTGTCGCCTCTCCAACTCTCTTCTCCTTTGTAGTAAATCAAGTATTTTAGGCCAATAGTTTGCTCTGCTTCGTGCCGTCACAGCTGGCTTGACTGGCCTTATAATTAATCTTTTGTAGAGATTATATATAAAGTAATACTATCGCTAACTGTTTAATTACAGTATTTAAATAGATTTATGTCTTTGCATATATATCTTGTAAGAGTGACTCTATTGGGTATCTAATTAATTTATAGCTGCTAGCTGCTAGCTGCCTACAAAATGAAGAGCACCGTAAAATAATAATTGGAGCAATTTAGACGGTAGACTGTAGTCTCCTCGTGCAGGTATAGCTAAAGCATTCGCCATTCCAAACAATGGTTTTGCAGCTATATTGAGAACATTTATTGCCGTTCATCCGGATAGAGTATTACAAGAAAGAAACCCAACGCCAGTAATTCCATATGGGAGCTGTTGTATCGGATTAATAAGGTCAATTTGTTAGTGCTCCGTTACAAATTAGTGGTGTTTTAGTTGGCCTATGCAATTGCTATCCGAAACCGAGTCAACGCCAGCCTCCCTAGCATATCCCTCGTCAGCAGGGAATATTATATAATCCATAGATATGGCCTCGGACTTGACAGTAGGAGTAGTAGAATTATTAGACACTATAGAGGAATAGCCGTTGGATGAGGAATCGGAAATGTAGAAGTCGCTTAGTGCATCGTCATTAAAGTCGTTAGATTTGTTGAAGTTATTAAGATCGTCTAGACCAGACATGGCAATAACTATATAATCGTAATCAGCCGTTTGATTGCGATTACTATGTAATCACGAGAGGCGATTACGATTTGATTGTGTAGTTATATTGATTACCTATATTTAGGGTTAGGATCTGATTTTTGGTGTAGTAGACAGCTCTGTAGGACTTACCTAGATCTTCCTATATTCACCTAAATTGGTAATAGCCTCTTGGTGTTTAGGAAGGCTCTTAATTGTGCCAATCTTCCTTATCTAACACCTGGCTATTGCCTATATTATTGCTGCCCATATTACCAACTCCTCCCTAGCTGCCACCTCTGCCAACATGAAACTACTAGATTTAATAACTTTACGTACCCAGCTTTTTAAGCACTCTGTTTGTTTAACTACTATAGCTCCAAGCCTATATTACGACTATAATATCGTTCGCCATATACCTAAAAAGACTTGGCCGACATTACTAGTATAGAGAGGATATTAATGGCTATTCTCGCAAGCGGCTATAACATCATTAAACTTATGCAAATTATGATCGCTAAGTGTTAAGCTAGTAGTAGCTTATTCCTCTTTACGGACTCTCTTTTAGGTGGTAGGTGGTATAGAGGAGTTAGCTAAGGGAGGCATAACTTAAAGCGTGCGTAGTGAAGGTAATGTAGATTAGTGGTAGATAAAAAGGTAAGGGAGCTGTACGCGGTACTTATAAAGCCTACCCTTCTATAAGCCCGCACAGACATATTATTATATATATTTTAATTAATTTGGAGCTACGCACGGTATGTAGATTACTACTGGTGATGTATACGCTAACTAGTAAGCTAGTACTCAACACTACGGCTCTCTTACCACTACCACCTGTTCTTACCGCGGGTGATTATATTGTTGTATCTACGTAACAAAATCACTAGGTGCGATTATGATTCGATTGGTTAT